>Ga0209252_1000039_pt1 | contig 108514 bp, 99 predicted proteins | sample SaaInlV_135m_DNA_3_FD_184673 | JGI IMG/M metagenome (GOLD analysis project Ga0209252, IMG submission 184673) | Marine microbial communities from expanding oxygen minimum zones in the Saanich Inlet - Saanich Inlet SI074_LV_100m_DNA (SPAdes) (version 2) | ecosystem: Environmental > Aquatic >... | reverse complement strand
TAAGACGCTGTTACTGGCAGCATTAGATTCAAAAAGGTTACAAAAAGCTACTAAATAGAACCTAACGTATCTTGCTCCAATTCGTTGACCTTATAATTAATCAAATGATCTTAAGGATGTTATTTTAACGTACTATATAGCCAACTTTATACGAGTGAAAAGTTAAAAATGGTCAAAAAACACCAATTTAATCAGTCAGTCGGTTTAGTTGAACAATTTCGGGTCGGGGCGCTAGATGATAATCAGGGTCCCTGGCAATATGAAGTAGTGGCTGGAATGGTGGAGTCCGGCGAAATGCCAATCGATGTGGCCCATCGAGAGTTGCAGGAGGAAGCTGGGCTGGCAGTGGAAAAGCTACTTCTGATATGCGACTATTTGGTTAGCGCCGGTGGCACTGATGAAAAAATGCATATGTTTTGTGGCTTGGTCGATTTACGAGACAAGCAGGGTGTTTTTGGTTTGGAGAGCGAGAATGAAGATATATTGTTGCATGTGTGGCCCTATCATGAGGCTCAGCAGGCATTAATTGATGGGGTGCTCAACAGTGCCGCGGTAACGATTGGCTTACTATGGCTTCAGCAACACCATAAAAATTTGTGAAAGAGTCAGCAGATTTAATAGTAAAATGAAGTTAATGTTTACGATGATAACAAAATAGGATCAAGGGAAAAAGAAGTGGCTTTTTTTGAAAATCGAAGACGATATCTTGATTTGACGGGATTGCATGATGAATGCGAACGTAATTATCGACGTCTGCAGAAAACGGCCATTGATTCAAGACAGCTGGGTTCAAAGGTGCTACTTCACTATCAGGAGCGGCCAGCATCTGGTTTATCTATTGAGGTGATTGAGGTAGCCAAGTACACCAGCACCTTGAATATTGTTACTGAACAGGTGGGGCCGTATTGGATGCCTAAAATTGAGGTAAAGGTGCGCTCATACCGAGACGCAAAAATGGCTGAGGTCATTGAATGGTGCTCAGATCGAACGATTCCATGGGCTTTAACTGAGGCAGTTGGTCGGCAGGCTACAGATGAAAAGTGGCAGTGGAATATCTTTCTGGGTGAGGTGCTGGCTTACGGTTTGCACCATGGAATTATGGTTTCGGAAGCCTAATAATGATGGATAGCATCCAAATAACCCAGATTAGCGATCTTCACCTAGGATCAAGCAAAGACGCGACATTGGCGGGCGTAAATACTCTAGATAGCTTTAAAGCGGTTCTTAACGCCCTTGATGACCAGGGGCGTGGGGATGATCTACTACTACTGTCGGGAGATCTATCTGGAGAGTCGAGTGCCGAGGCTTATGTTCTCCTCAATAAATTATTACTAGAAAAGGGCAAACAGGTAATCTGGTTGCCTGGTAATCATGACGATTCTGAATTAATGCAAAAGGGTTTAATTAATTTCCCTCCCAGCGCTGTCGTCGAGATGGGTGAATGGGGAATCTTAATCGTAGATAGCTCGCAATCGGGGACACCCATTGGCCATATTTCTGAAGCCCAACTACAGCATGTAAAGATAGGTTTGGAGCAGCTCGCCGGGAAGGCGGTTTTAATCGCTATGCACCACAGCCCTATTGAGGTTGGCAGCCGCTGGCTGGATACACAAAAAATCCAAAATGCTGATGCTCTGTATGATCTTCTCATACAGCACGGTAACGTGAAGGCGGTAATTACAGGCCATGTGCATCAGCATTTTGATGGGTTATGGGGTGAGCTAATACTTCATACGACACCATCTAGTTGCATTCAATTTAGACAGAATAGTGATGATTTTGCTCTGTCAGACCAACCTCCCGGTTATCGTTGGCTGAACTTAAAGGCTAGTGGCGTAATAGAAACAGGCGTCGAATTTATTGCCGGTTTCGATCAAAGCCCCGATATCCAAAATACCGGATACTAACGCAAAAACATTCAACGACTCTTCTGATCTTTGGCTATAATAGAGCTTGATTTTAAGAGTAGCACCCTATGTCAACACTGCTCTATTTGCACGGGTTTAACAGCTCCCCTCAATCGAAAAAAGCTATTCAGACACAACAGTGGCTAGCGCTCAATACCCCTAACATAAAATTTCTTTGCCCAGCATTACCACCCTTTGGCAATGCCGCGTTAAAAATGCTGCAATCAATAGTAGAAGATCATTTGCATGAACCACTCTTTGTTGTCGGTAGCTCTATGGGTGGTTTTTTTGCTACCTGCTTGGTGGAGCAATACAACCTGCGAAGTGTGTTGATTAATCCAGCGGTTAGTCCAGCTCGCGGGCTAGATCATTGGTTGGGCGAAAATGCTAATTATGTAACGGGTGAGAAGTGGGTATTCGAGAAAAAGCATATTGAAGAGTTTCGGCACCTAGACCCCAACCAAATAAACCATTTGGCTAACTATTTGGTCTTGTTACAAACAGGCGATGAAGTACTTGATTGCCGAGACGCTCAGGCTCGTTATACTGGAGCAAAAATAATTGTCGAACAGGGTGGCGACCACAGCTTTATAGATTATGATCAGCATCTGGCAGCGATTCATCAGTTCCTGATTTTAGATTCAACCATAAACTAACCATAAGAGTGTCATGAGCAATTATAACGCAAAAGATATCGAGGTTCTTACCGGCCTAGACCCTGTCCGCAAACGTCCGGGCATGTATACCGACACCACCCGACCAAACCACCTAGCTCAAGAGGTTGTCGACAACAGCGTCGACGAGGCACTGGCTGGTCATGCCAGTCGAGTGGAGGTCACCCTGCATAAAGATGGTTCATTGTCGGTCTGCGACGATGGTAGGGGTATGCCAGTGGACATCCATCCAGAGCAGGGGTTCCCAGGAGTTGAAGTGATACTCTCAACCCTGCATGCCGGGGCTAAATTTTCCAATGATAACTATCAGTTTTCAGGTGGACTTCATGGCGTAGGCGTATCGGTTGTCAACGCTTTGTCCAATACCTTAGAGGTCACGGTAAAGCGGGACGGCAAGGTACATCAAATGATGTTTGCCAACGGTGAAAAAACCTCAGATCTAAAGGTTATTGACACCTGCGGGCAACGTAATACCGGCACTATTCTGCGATTTTGGCCAAACGCGGTTTACTTTGATTCGATCAAATTTTCCGTCTCACGATTGCGTCATGTGCTGCGTGCTAAGGCAGTTCTATGTGGTGGATTGACTGTCAGTTTTCATGATGAAAATACTAATGACAGCGAAGAGTGGTACTACGAAGATGGACTAAAAGATTATCTAGCTGGTGCTTTGCATGGATGGGAAGTACTGCCAGCGGAGCCTTTTATCGGAACCTTTGCTGCGGAAAATGAAGCTGTAGATTGGGCTGTTCAATGGTTGCCAGAGGGTGGTGAGTTAGTTCAAGAAAGTTACGTCAATCTAATTCCTACTCCTCAAGGCGGCACCCATGTAAATGGCATGCGTACTGGTTTGTTGGAAGCCATGCGTGAGTTTTGCGAGTTTAGAAACATACTGCCTAGGGGGATTAAGTTAACTCCTGATGATATTTGGGATCGATGTAGTTTTGTGCTCTCATCAAAGCTCGCCGACCCACAATTTTCTGGTCAGACCAAAGATCGACTATCTTCGCGAGAAGTCGCGGCCTTTGTTTCTGGTATCGTCAAAGATACCTTCAGTTTATGGTTAAACCAACACACTGAAGACGCCGAAAAATTGGCTGATCTGTGTATTTTTGCTGCGCAAAGCCGCATGCGAGCAAGCAAAAAGGTGGTGCGTAAGAAAATCACTCAAGGCCCTGCTCTTCCAGGAAAACTGGCTGATTGTTCCAGTGGCGAACCTGAACGTTGTGAGATCTTTCTAGTAGAGGGAGACTCCGCTGGGGGCTCAGCCAAACAGGCTCGCAATCGAGAAAATCAGGCGATCATGCCATTGCGCGGTAAAATTCTAAATACCTGGGAAGTCGATTCTCAAGAGATTTTAGGCTCTCAAGAAGTACATGATATTTCTGTCGCACTGGGGGTGGATCCGGCCGTAGAGGATTTAGATTCCTTGCGCTACCACAAAATTTGTATTTTGGCGGACGCTGACTCTGACGGTTTGCACATTGCCACCCTTCTATGCGCCCTTTTCGTTCGGCATTTTCGACCCTTAGTCAGTCAAGGGCATATTTATGTGGCGATGCCGCCTCTGTTTAGAATCGACGTCGGTAGAGATGTTTACTATGCATTGGACGAGGCTGAAAAGCAGGGCATTTTGGATCGCATTCAAGCTGAAAAGAAGCGCGGTAAAGTCAATGTGCAGCGTTTTAAAGGTTTGGGTGAGATGAACCCGCTGCAATTACGTGAAACAACCATGGACCCAGATACTCGACGATTAGTACAGCTAACGTTAGAGCACGGCGATGATACGAATAGTGTTATGGATATGTTGCTGTCGAAGAAACGTGCGCCAGATCGACGTAGCTGGTTGGAAAGCAAAGGTAATTTGGCCGATGCTAGCAAACTTTAGAGTGTTTACAACACAGGAAAACCGATGAGCGATATCGTAACCTTTAATGATCAGGGTCTTGAAAGCAGACCCGTGAGCGTTTATGCCGAGCAAGCATATTTAGATTATTCAATGTACGTGATTCTTGATCGCGCACTGCCGCATATTGGCGATGGATTGAAACCCGTGCAGCGCAGAATTGTGTATGCCATGAGTGAGCTTGGCCTAAAAGCCAGTGCGAAGTACAAAAAGTCAGCGCGTACCGTGGGCGATGTGATTGGTAAGTTTCACCCACATGGTGACAGTGCTGCCTATGAGGCTATGGTTTTAATGGCTCAGCCTTTTTCATACCGCTATCCTCTAGTTGATGGACAGGGTAACTGGGGTTCAGCAGATGATCCCAAGTCCTTTGCCGCGATGCGTTACACCGAATCGAAACTATCTCCTTATGCTGATGTTCTGCTGTCTGAATTAGGTCAGGGTACTGCGACTTGGCGGCCTAATTTTGACGCCACGATGGATGAGCCTGAAATTCTGCCAGCCCGTGTTCCCAATGTGCTGCTCAACGGGACCACTGGTATTGCAGTAGGTATGGCGACCGATATACCGCCTCACAATCTCAATGAGGTGGTTAACGCCTGTCTGCATTTATTAGATAACCCGAAGGCGACGATTCCTGAGTTGATGGATTACATCAAGGCGCCGGACTTTCCCACTGACGGCGAAATTATTACCTCACAAGCAGACATTTTAAACACCTACGAGACTGGGCGTGGCTCAGTAAAGATGCGTGGGATTTGGCATAAAGAAGATGGCGACATAATTGTCACCGCCCTGCCATTTCAGGCGTCGGGCTCAAAAATTCTTGAACAGATTGCCGCGCAAATGCGCAACAAAAAGCTGCCCATGGTGGAAGACTTACGCGATGAGTCAGATCATGAGAATCCAACACGCTTGGTCATTACGCCACGCTCTAATCGCGTCGATATAGATGCCCTAATGGACCATCTCTTTGCTACTACCGACTTAGAGCGTAGCTACCGGATTAATCTCAACATTATCGGCATTGATGGCAAGCCGTCGGTAATGAATTTACGTCAAATCCTCAAAGAATGGTTACGCTTTCGTATCGACGTGACGCGCCGACGCCTTGAGTATCGACTGCAAAAAGTTGATAAGCGATTACACCTCTTGGACGGCTTGTTAATCGCCTTTTTGAATATTGACGAGGTGATTAATATCATCCGCACTGAAGACGAACCCAAGCCGGCTTTGATCGCTCGATTTGGTTTGTCAGATATTCAAACTGAGTATATTTTAGATACCAAATTACGCCAGTTGGCGCGGCTCGAAGAGGTTAAAATACGCGGCGAACAAGATGAATTGGTCACCGAAAAAGCGGAACTCGAATTGCTGTTAGGTTCCGACATTCGCTTGAAAACCTTAGTAAAAAATGAGCTGAAAAGTACCGCCGAGGAGTACGGTGATGCACGTCGATCGCCACTCAAAGAACGCGGTGAAGCCCAGGCATTTAATGAAAAAGATCTTTTGGTGGCTGAGCCCATTACGGTCGTTTTATCTGACAAAGGCTGGGTTAGAGCGGCTAAAGGTCATGAGATTGACCCAACCACTCTCAGTTATAAATCAGGTGATAAGTTCCTCTCATCAGCGCTTGGGCGCAGCAACCAGAATATCTTCTTGCAAGATTCTACAGGCCGCTACTACTCATTAGCTGGCCACACACTGCCTTCCGCTCGAGGTCAGGGCGAACCTGCCACTGGTCGGTTGAACCTACCGTCAGGTGCGCTATTCACCGACCTAATTATGGGTGCAGATGACCAAAAGGTGCTAATGGGTACCGACGCTGGGTATGGTTTTATTACCAAAGTGGGCGACCTATTTACTAAGAATAAAGCCGGTAAGGCAGTCGTTAGCATTCCCAAGGGCGGTCGAATTTTACAGCCCAAAATGGTAAATCCACAGGACTCTCATATTGCTGCGGTGAGTAATGAAGGGCGCATGTTGGTCTTTCCCATAGGCGACATTCCCGAATTAAGCCGTGGTAAAGGCAACAAAATTATTAACATTCCCGGCTCAAGGTTACAAAGCCGCGAAGAGTTTGTGGTTGATTATGCGGTGGTCAGTGAAAATGACTCATTGGTTGTTCACTCCGGTAAACGCTATCTAGTGATGAAGCCCAAGGACTTAGAGCACTACCGTGGTGAACGCGGAAGACGCGGGCATAAGCTGCCGAGAGGGTTCCAGAAAGTTGACCGCTTGGATGTCGATGCGGGCAAATAAGCCCGCATCCCTTTACGCTGGGCGTTTCAGTCTATTATTGAGTTGCGGCCTAACAGGTGAAACCCCTTTAGTAAGTTGAGCGCTTCGTAGAGTTGATTGTCGCTAATGGCCGGAGATTGATTCTCGGCGTTGTCTGCTAGTGAATCATTCTCTTTATTTACCTTTTCTTCAGCCTCTAAATGACCGTCAAGGTCGGCTTCTTTAACTCTATCAGGGGCCATATAGGGCCGGATTTCAGCGCGCTCGATGACAATATCAGGAACGATTCCTTCTGCTTGGATAGAGCGCCCATTGGGTGTGTAATAACGAGCCGTAGTCAGTTTTACGGCTCGGCCATCGCCCAGAGGCATGACTGTTTGTACAGAGCCCTTGCCGAAACTCTGGGTGCCAACAATGGCGGCGCGACGATTATCTTGTAGTGCACCAGCAACAATTTCTGACGCGGAGGCGCTGCCACCGTTGATCAACACTACTACAGGTAAGCCATTGAGTATATCGCCGGCTTGCGCTTCAAATCGATGGTTGGCGCTGGGTAGCCTTCCCTCGGTGTAAACCACAGTGCCGCTATCGAGAAGAGCATCGGCAATTTTAACGGAAGCTGGAACTAGGCCACCCGGATTATTTCTTAAATCTATCACTAAACCTTTTAGGCCTTGAGTCGCTGAGCCCTCCACAGACAGGCTTAAGGTCTTAAGTTTTTCAACTTCCTCAATAAAGTCCTCTCCAGAACTGGCTTGGAATTGGGCGATGCGCACATAACCAAAACTCTGCTCTAGTAGACGACTGCGTACAGCACTTATTTGAATAACGTCACGAACAATATTAAAGGTCAAAGGACCCTCTTCACCTTCGCGATAGATGGTCAGCTTAATGCTAGTACCCTTTTCTCCGCGTAGTTTATCGATAGCTTTTTGTAGGCCGATACCTCGCACTGGCGAATCGTTCATTTCAACAATTAGATCGCCTGCTTCAATACCAGCCTTGGCGGCTGGCGTGTCATCAATAGGAGAAATAACCCTAATCATACCGTTGTCTGCACCGACTTCCATGCCTAGGCCACCATATTCTCCGGTGGCGCTTTCCTGAAGGTCGCCATAATCATCTGCTTTTAGGTAGGTCGAATGGGGGTCTAGGCCAGTTACTAGGCCAGCAATGGCATTTTCTAGTAATTCTGTGTCAGAGACTTCTTCGACATAGCCTTGGCGAATTTGTTCGAAAACCTGAGTAAACAACCTTAATTCTTGCAAGGGTAGCCGTTCTTCGGCAGTCACTTTTTCGTTCAAGGCTGAATTTTGCTCTGGAGTTCCCCCATAGGCGGGCAGCAGTGTGGATAACAGTAATACAGCTGTATAAATTCTTAGCATTGTTGAGTCCTTTGAGTATCGCTCAATTTAAATCGCAAGACTAAACCTTAGCCTCTCGTTTAGGATTTCGCCATCCATTTTTTTGGGTTGGCGGGTTTTCCTTGGCTGCGGATTTCGAAGTAAAGTGCCGATTTATCTAGTCCGCCTGTGTTACCGGCTCGCGCTACTACCTCGTTAGTTTGCACCGAGTCACCGGTATCTTTCAATAGCTCTTGGTTGTGGCCATAGAGCGTCATATAACCATTGCCATGTTCTATGATCAAGAGCAGGCCAAACCCTCTCAAATAGTTAGAGAAAACGACACGACCTTGGTGAACTGACTTTACCTCTGCACCGGCATTAGCGTTTATCAGCCATCCCTGCCATTTTATCGGGCCATTACGTGCGCTACCAAAGCGGTGAGCTACACGGCCGTTGAGTGGCCACCGAAGTTCTCCTTTACGCGACACAAACGATTGTGATTGGGAGGGTAACACTAAATCTTCTACCGCTTGTTGCACGGCGTTGAGCAGCAGCTCTAATTGCCCGCGTTGTTTTCGCAATCCACGGAGTCTTTTTTTATCATCAGCCATTGTTAGCTGCATTTTATCTAAGGCCAAGGTTCTTTTCGTAACCTGAATGGCTAGATTTTCCTGCTGCAGAGAAAGAGACTTCTTTGATGCCACCAACTCTAGTTTGTTCTTATTGATGTCCTCAATGACCTTGGTTAATGCTTTAACATCAGCCAGATACTCTTCAATTTTTTTACCCCGAGCGTCAAGAAAGTAATCGTAGTATTTAAACATTCGAGAAATTGCTTTTGGATCTTCCTGATTGAGTAATAGTTTAATGGGTTCTTGGTCGCCCAGTTTATGTGCAGCCCTTATTTGTTCTGTGATAGCGCTATTTTGTAGGGTGATTCGTCGCTCTATAGCAATCTTATTCTTTTCTTTTACAGCGATTTTATTTTCCGCCGCTCCGATTTTTTGACGTATCAAACGCATGCTGGTTGTAATTTTACTGGCTTCAATTTCGACCTGAACGAGCTCAGTTTCTATCTCACTTTGTTGTCCACTGTTAGTTGCGAGGGTTTTTTCAAGGGTTGCTATAGTTTGTTTGAGACGGCTTAACTCAACTTGTGTGCTGTCCTCGGCAATAGCTATTGAATTAAGAAGTAGCGCGATAAAAATACCGACAACACGCCTATGCAGACGGGCCATTGCGGCTGACTCCAATGGCAGCATAGCGTCCACTATAAAAGTAAAGAACGGCCAGTCATCTCAGCTGGTTGCTCCATATCCAACAGAGCCAACAGAGTAGGAGCAATATCGGCCAGAGAGCCACCCACATCAAGTTTCACCCCAGGCCTACCAACATAAACGAGCGGCACCGGTAAAGTAGTGTGTTGGGTATGAGGCTGATTTGCAGTGTCATCAAACATCATCTCTACATTGCCGTGATCAGCTGTAATTAAGGCTTGACCGCCCACTCGAGCCAAACTAGCCAAAACTTTTTTTAAGCAACCGTCCACAGCTTCAACGGCGAGCATCGCCGCCTGATAATCGCCTGTGTGCCCGACCATGTCACAGTTGGCGTAGTTGCAGATGATAGTGTCGAATTGGTTGGACTCGATAGCCTCTATTAGTTTATCGGTGACTTCTGGGGCACTCATTTCTGGTTGTTCATCGTAAGTAGCAACATCGAGTGAAGGCAGCAGTTTTCGTTGTTCGCCCTCGTACATTGCATCGCGGCCGCCACTCATAAAGAAAGTGACATGGGCATATTTTTCAGTTTCAGCAATGCGTAATTGATGCTTACCCTGATCCGACAAAAACTCACCAAGAGAATTAATGATTGGGATTGTTGGGAACGCAATGGGGCAGGTCAACGTACTTTCATATTCGGTTGTTGTTGCAAAGGTGCTGGGTAAGCGAACCACCTTGCGATCGAAGCCAGTAAAGTCCCGGTCAACTATTGCGTGCGTAAGTTGCCTAACTCGATCTGGGCGGAAATTCATGAAAATCATCGCATCCCCATCATCTAGTGTTACTGGGGCTTTATTTGGGTTGCCGATACTGATAGCGCTGACAAATTCATCATCTTCTCCCCGGACATAAGCATCTTTAAGCGCAGCAATGGGATCAACTGCAGAGTAACTGGCCACACCCTCGGTAATTAACTGATACGCTTGATTGATGCGCTCCCAACGATTATCACGATCCATGGCATAAAAACGACCGATCATTGAGGCAATTTTTGCTACCCCTAGGCTTTCGCACAATCGATGTGTTTTTTCTAGTGACGACTGAGCGCTGCGGGGTGGACAGTCACGGCCGTCCAAGAATGCATGTACATATATTTTCTCAGCCCCGCGTTGTGCCGCTAATTCGATCATAGCGTTAATATGATCTTCATGGCTATGAACTCCGCCAGCGGAAAGTAAGCCGAGAATGTGCACTGCTCGCTTTGTATTAACGGCCTTATCTATGGCATCGCAGTAAATGGAGTTGGTATAAAAGTCACCATCACTAATAGCTTTATTAATACGGCTGAAATTTTGATAGATGACCCGACCTGCACCGATAGTCATGTGCCCGACTTCGGAGTTGCCCATCTGCCCATCCGGTAATCCAACATCTTCTCCTGAGGTAGCGATAAAGGTACTTGGATTGTCCACCCACAGATTCTCCCAGATAGGTGCTTTGGCATTGGCTACAGCATTAAAATGTGTGTTGTCGCTGTGGCCACAACCATCCAAGATCATCAGTACCACTGGTTTTCTTCTCACGAGTTCATGGTTCCTTTTATCCGGTCATTATTAGTCGGTTGATAAACTGATTGCAGTATATCAAAGTTTTTTTTTACAGCTCTAGCAACTCCCATCGCTCGTAGCACTTACCTAGTTGAGATTGCCACTCAGCGAGCTGATTTTCAGCCTTTTGTATTTCTGCTCTAGCCGACTGGTAAAATTCTGTTTCACTCATCTTTGCAGAGATACTCTGGATTTGGATTTCCAGTAACTCAATTTTTTTGGGCAGTTCATCCAACTCACGCTGGTCTTTATAGGATAACTTTTTAACCACTAAAAGTGATTTAGGTTTTATTTTGACGTCAGCTGTAGATGTTGGCTGTTCTACCACTTTTCGCTGTCTTAACCAATCATCATAACCCCCAACATACTGATTGATGACCCCCTCGCCCTCGAAAACTAATGTGCTAGTTACAACGTTATTAAGAAAGGCTCGATCATGGCTGACCAAGATGACTGTTCCTTTGTAATCGATCAATAGTTCTTCGAGCAAATCTAAAGTATCAATATCCAAGTCGTTAGTTGGTTCATCAAGCACGAGTATATTTGAAGGGACCGTGAATAATTTGGCTAATAGTAAACGATTGCGTTCTCCGCCTGATAGAGCTTTAACTGGTTGGCGGCATCGATCTGGGGCGAACAAAAAGTCCTGTAAGTAGCTAATTACATGACGACTTTTACCGCCGATTTCGAGCATGTCACGCCCGTCAGATACATTATCTTGAACTGTCTTTTCTTCGTCTAAGGCAGACCGATATTGATCAAAGTAGGCTACATTTAGATTTGTTCCAATTTTAATGGCGCCCTGTTGGGGCGTTAATTCACCTAACAATAATTTTATAAGGGTAGTTTTCCCAACGCCATTACGGCCGATGAAACCAACCTTGTCGCCTCGCTGAATAAGTGTTGAGAAATTACTAACTACCGTATCTTGATCAAAGGAAAAGGTAATATTTGTTGCCTCAGCGACTATCTTTCCAGATTTTTCTGCGTGCTGAATATCCATTTTAGCCGTGCCTAGACGCTTGCGTCGCTCGGCATACTCGTTGCGCATAGCTTCGAGAGATCGCACCCGGCCTTCGTTGCGCGTGCGGCGAGCTTTAATACCTTGGCGAATCCAGATTTCTTCTTGTGATAGACGTTTATCAAACAGCGCATCTTGTCTATCTTCAATTTTTAGATTTTCTTCTTTTCTGTCCAGATATGTACTGTAGTTACAGTTAAACTCAGCCAATTTTCCTCGATCAATTTCGATGAACCGATTAGCCAGGGTATCCATAAAACGGCGGTCATGGCTAATAAAGAGCAATGAGCCCTCCCATTTGAGTAGAAATTGTTCTACCCACTGAATAGCCTCAATGTCTAGGTGGTTGGTTGGCTCATCAAGCAGCAGCAGATCAGGGTTGGAGACCAGTGCTCTAGCCAGCAGGACTCTGCGTTTATAGCCACCTGATAAGCTGGCAATATCGACATCTGGATCAAGATCCATTTTTGTAATGATAGATTCAACGCGTTGGTTGATATCCCAGCCATCAATGCGCTCAATTTCAGCCTGGCATTGCTCTAATTGATTAAATATCTTGGGGCTAGAGTCGTGACTTAATTGCTGAGTGAGATGATGGAATTGTTGGATTAGCTTGCCTTCGGCGCCTAAGCCGGCAGCAATAACATCGAACACATTGCCTTGGGTATCATGCGGAACAGATTGCTCTAACTGAGCTACTTTTACGCCACTGGCGCGCTTAATAAGGCCCTCATCCGCAATAATTTGGCCTGTTATGATTTTCAGTAAAGTAGATTTTCCGGCACCATTTCTACCAATCAGACAAACGCGCTCGCCGGGTTCAATAACGAGGTTTATATGGTCAATAAGGGGTGGTTGGCCATAACTTAAAAAAACATCTTGCAGAGTGATTAGGGGCATAAAAGTTATTCGGTGCCTAGAATTGAGGGTTGCGTTGCACTGTCGGGGCCAAATGGCTTAGTTATTAAGATTAATTTAGGCAGTAATGTCATTGATCCAAGCAAGGCAGCCAACATAGCCAGACTGGTCAGAAGTCCAAAGTAAATTGAAGGAATAAAGTTTGATAAGGCCAAGATTGAGAAGCCAACAATAATGGTAGTCGCAGTATAAAACAGGGCTTGGCCTATACTGGCATGTGCACGATGCATTGAGGCAATATAGTCTTTATCGGCACTAAATTCTCGGGCGAAACGAGTGAGGTAGTGAATCGCGTGATCTACTCCAATACCGACAGTGATCGCCGCGATAGTGATCGTCATCATGTCCAGAGGAATGGACATAATCCCCATGCCGCCAAGAACAATTCCTGCGGCTAAGAAATTAGGCAAGATCGCGATTATAGATATTTTTATAGACTGAAAAAGCACCAAGAACATAATCATTATGCCGACGAAAACTGCGCCTAGAGTGAGTATTTGTGATTTATATAAACTCTGAAGCATATTGTTATACAACACTAACAGACCGGTAAACCGAATATTTTCCGGTGCTATACCGACTTCATTTTCGGCATAGTCGCGAATCTTCTCAAGTAACTCAGCACGACGCAATTGACCGCCAGTCTCCCTAGCACGGAGCTGAATGCGGGTTTCATCAATATCCTCAAGAAGATAGGGCTCCACCATCTGCTGATAAATATCCTCTCCTAGACTTTGCCGCATAAAGGCAATTTCAAAATCGTTTAACGGATGCCCAAGAAGATCTGTCGCGATGTCACTGATCTGCGCCAGCGAGCTTACTTTGCCAACTTCGGGCTGAGCTTCAATAAAGCGCTGTAGTTTGCTTAAATCGGCTAACCCAGTAGATGAGAACCAATAGCTATCGGTTAGAGCGTCTTCGTCATTACCAAACTCATCTTCATCAAAATCATAGTCATCTTCATCACTGAAACCATAGTCATCTTCGACAGCTTCAGCGTTGCTTGTCGCTAGCGTGATAGAGGCTGGAGCTTGAATGATAATATCCAGAGGCGTTGTGCCACCAAGCGCCGTATCTATTATTTCCATGCCTTGATAGATTTCAGTGTCTGAGCGGAAATAATCGATAAAGCGGTTTTCAACTTCTAGCTTGGTGATTCCATAACTCGAGAGAATAGCCAGTGCCAATGCAATGAGCAGAACTGCAGGCCCATAGTGCTCGGTAAACCATGCAAATTTCGTCGTTATCACGCCAGAGTTGTCGGCGGCTGCCGAGCTCTTTCCTTTGCCAAGCAATATCATGCCGGCGGGTATCACCACAAAGGAAACTAATAGCGCAAGACTGATACCCATCGTCATCATCCAGCCAAAATCGATAACAGGTCTAATATTGCTGACGACCAGAGAAGTAAAAGCAACGATCGTAGTGAGTACGGTATAAACACAGGGTTTGGCCATAGAAATAACAGTCTCGCTAACCAGCTCATACTGTGTCGCATCTGGTTTGGCGGCTTGTAGTTCACGGTAGCGGACGATGAGATGAATAGTCAGCGCTAACGTTATGATTAACAGTAAGGAAACAAAATTAGATGATATAACCGTCAATCGCCAGTCAACCCAACTTAAAAGCCCAAGTATGATGGTCAAACAAAGACCGCAGGTGACCAAAGGTAGAACGACCCAGCGAACTTGCCGAAAAATAAGGGCCAAGGTGGCAATGATAAACAGTAAAATGCCGGCGCCAAAAACTTGTAGATCACTTTTAATAAAATCGATCATATCGGCGGTAATCATATCTGGACCGCCCAGAAAAATAGTGGCTTGACCACGGTAGCCATTAATTAGGCCACGCACCGCATCGACTCTCTCGTGATCTTCTAACGCTGTGACAGTGCGATGGTTAAGGAATTCTAGGCTGACTGCATCCAGCTGAATTTTTTGCTCTACGGTGAGACCTACAGTATCGCGCACTAGGCGTAAATCATCACGCTCAGTAACTAACTTCAAATAGGTCTCATCGAGCTTTAAGGTCGCTAGGATACCGGTGGTTTGCCCATCGGCACTGAGAATAACATCCTTATAAATTGGACTATTTAGGAATTCTTGTTTTGCTAGTTGTTTATCAACATCGGCGGAAAGTAGTGTGTTTAGCTCGTCAGTTAGCTCCGAAATCTCAATCTTGGGGCTATAGAGTAGAGGCACGTCGAGCATAGACAGGACATTCTCGACGCCGTTAATGGTAAGTAGGTCGGCGCGTAGAGCTTTTAGCGCCTGAAGATTTTCTTCATCAAATAGATCGCCTTGTTTAGGCGAAAAGGTAACGATCAGATAATTGTCACTACCATAACGCTGAACTACCTCACGGAAGAAGTTTAGGTCATCGTCATGTTCCAGTGTTAGAGAGTCAGCTGATGCATCTAGTTTGAAGTTGGGTAAGCCCATGGCCATGGCGATGGTCAGTAATATGATCGTCAGTATTGCCGCCAATGGATGACGCAAAATCGCCTTGTCGTAAATTTTAAATAGGGAAGATTGCATAATGACAGCTAGCCTTAAAATAGTAATCGATAAAGATGCGCCATTATGCGGTTTTGCAGGCGAAATTTATAGACTGATGACGCAACATTGAGTAGTCCACTAAATATTTTTTGACGCTAAACTAATCATCTACTTTAATAAGTCTCTGCGTAAGTTAATTAGTGTCTTTAATAAGAGTCAAAGTAAATACTTTAATGTAGAGCCTCGAAGACAAAGGTTGTCGCTGAATAAGGCCAACATTAATGTTGTAAAGCAATAAGAAAAAGAGGGTTAGTCATGAAAAAATCAAACAGTATCATTGGTATATTGGCATCCTTAGTCATTGGCGGTCTCATACTGCTCGGGGGTAGTCAAGGAAGCCTTCAGATTGATGGTCTGCCTTTGTTTGCGCTTTGTGGCGCTATCGGGTTTGTTCTCCACTGGCTGATGTTCGTTCCCGCCTATGCCTTTCAAACCGAACACTATTTTGATTTAACGGGATCAATATCTTACATCACTACCGTAGTCGCAGTGGTAATGCTGAACTCGTCCCTTGACCTTAGAGATCTTATTCTGTGCGCTATGATTGTCATTTGGGCGGTCCGTTTGGGTTCGTTTCTCTTCTGGCGAATAAAAAAGGACGGTCAAGATACACGCTTTATTGTTATGAAAACTCAGTTCACTTGGTTTCTGATGACTTGGACCCTGGGCGGGCTTTGGGTGTTGGTTACAATGGCGGCAGGATTGGCGGCAATAACGTCTAATATCACCGAGGAACTTGGGGTGTTATCCTATATTGGAATGTCTTTGTGGCTATTTGGATTTGCAGTGGAAGTTACTGCAGACGCGCAAAAGCGACGCTTTAAGGCGTTGCCTGAAAATAAAGGGTGTTTTATTAAGTCGGGGCTATGGGCGTGGTCACAGCATCCTAATTACTTTGGTGAAATAACGCTGTGGTTTGGTTTAGCGTTGGTTGCGCTGCCGGTGTTATCTGGTTGGCAGCTATGTACGTTAATTTCACCGATATTTGTATATTTATTGCTAACAAAAGTTAGCGGTATACCGCTGTTAGACCGGCTTGCTCTGAAGAAATGGGGAACTGATCCAGACTACATTGCCTATATAGAATCAACACCATCATTAGTCCTTGCCCGGCCTAAGGTCTAGTCTCAGCAAAGGTTTTGATGGATAATGGCTTCTTCAAAACAGTAACTCGTTTGAAATATTTGAGGAAGCTATGAAGGGCGTTATTTTAGACTTTGACAGCATAGGACCGACAGACCTCGACCTGACTGCACTGTATGAATTACCCGTTGAGTGGGAAATTTATCCCGATTGCTTGGCCTCACAGGTAGCCGAACACATTGCCAGCGCGGATATTGTGCTGACTAATAAGACGGCAATTCGCGCATCAGAAATGGATCAATCTAAGTCTCTAAAACTCATCGCACTGTTTGCCACAGGAACTGACATTGTTGATTTAGTCGCAGCGAGCGAGAAAAACATAGTAGTGAGTAATGCGGTTGGCTACGGCACAGCCTCAGTCGTTCAGCACGTTTGGTCGCTGATTCTGGCGTTAACTACAAACCTTAAAGAGCACAGCAAGGCATCAATCGATGGCCGGTGGCGCAACAGCCGATTTTTCTGTTTGCTGGATTCTCCGATACAAGAACTTGAGGGTAAAGTGCTCGGTATTATAGGGGCTGGCGAGCTAGGTTTAGGTGTGGCAAAAATCGCTGAAGCCTTCGGGATGAAAGTGTTCTTTGCGGCCTTACCCGGTCGATCTCATTCAAACCAAGACAATCGAATGCCATTTGAGATGTTGCTAAAAGAATCTGATATCGTCAGTTTACATTGCCCTTTAACAGCAGAAACGGCTAAATTAATTGGCGCAGATGAACTGCAAGCAATGAAAAAATCAGCTTTTCTGGTCAATACTGCACGCGGCGGTCTCATTGATGAGCAAGCATTAAAGAGTGCGCTGACTAAGGGAATTATCGCTGGTGCCGCTCTTGACGTCCTTAGCGTTGAGCCGCCCTCTGAAGGGAATGTACTCATTGATAGTTTTATCCCCAACTTGATCGTTACACCCCATGTGGCCTGGATTGCTCGTGAGTCGCGCCAGAGATTAGTGGGACAGGTCGTCGAGAACATACAAGGGTTTCTTTCAGGTGAACCAAGAAATCAGGTCAATTAATAGAGGATACAGCCCTCTTGTATGTTTAAACCTTAAAGCCCTTAGGTAATTTTTTAGGCACCAATACATTTTTCAGGCGCACATAGCTGGGAATGCCATTTTTAAAGGGCGGGTAATCTTCCCCGGCGATTAAGGGCTCTAAATAATCACGAGCTTTTTGGGTGATACCATAACCATCCTTAGTGATAAATGAGCGAGGCATCTTCTTTTCCATATTAGCCACTTTTTCTAGTGGGGCCTCACCCAATGACCAGCTGTATTTCTTACCTGACCCTCTCTCGATGGAAACCATCACAGAATGCTTACCCTGCACCGCCATTTCAACGGCTGCTCGACCCACAGCATAGGCTTGGTCTACGTCGGTCTTTGAGGCGATGTGACGTGCTGACCGTTGCAAATAGTCAGCCATAGCCCAGTGATATTTGTAGGCCGTAGACTGTTTAATCATGCTGGCTAGGGTTGGCGCTACGCCGCCAAGCTGCTGATGCCCAAAAGCATCTTTATTTATCGACCCAGAAATATGAGCGCCATCACTATATTGTGCTCCTTCTGAAGCGACAATAACGCAGAAGCCTTTTTCATGAACAGTTTGCTCAACCTTTTTAATAAATAGCTCTCGAGAAAAAGGAATTTCAGGGAAGAGAATGATATGCGGAGGGTCACCTGCCTGCTCTGCTGCAAGGCCTCCAGAAGCGGCAATCCATCCGGCATGACGACCCATTACTTCAAGGATAAAGACTTTGGTCGAGGATCCGGACATTGACTCAATATCGAGGCTGGCTTCCTTCGTTGAGGTAGCGATATATTTCGCCACTGAACCGAACCCAGGGCTACAGTCCGTTAGTGGTAGATCGTTATCAATAGTCTTGGGAATATGGATGGCCTGGATAGGGTAGCCCATTTTTGCCGAGATTTGAGACACTTTAAGGCAGGTGTCTGCTGAGTCCCCGCCGCCATTATAAAAAAAGTACCCGATATTGTGGGCCTTGAAGACTTCAATAAGACGCTCGTATTCTGCAGGACTATCTTTGTAATCATTCATCTTATAGCGACAAGAGCCAAAAGCGCCGCCAGGCGTATGTTTAAGGGCGGCAATATCAGATAATGACTCTTTGCTCGTATCGATAAGATCTTCTTGCAAAGCGCCGACAATGCCATTTAAGCCTGCGTATAGTTTGCCGATCGTGGCGTTATTTTCACGCACAGCCTCTATAACGCCAGCTGCTGATGCATTGATGACGGCCGTTACGCCTCCAGATTGTGCATAAAAAGCATTTTTCTTATCCATGGGTAAGGCTCTCACAAAGTTCCTGTTTGTTAGACTTTCATTTTAGTCCCTTGCAGGCTAAGGTGAAAGCGGAAACTAACTTGTTTTAGGTTATAGTGCCCATTAGTCCTCAGGTTGAAGTTTAGGTAGACCATCTTATGCATATTCATATTCTCGGTATCTGCGGCACATTTATGGGAAGTCTTGCCTTACTTGCCAAACAAGCTGGCCATCAGGTTTCCGGGTCTGACACCAATGTTTATCCACCGATGAGTACGCAGCTTGAGGAAAGCGGTATACAGTTAATCGAGGGATTTGATCCTCAGCAGTTGTGCCCTTCGCCCGATTTAGTTGTCGTTGGGAACGCTATGTCTCGAGGTAACCCATGTGTGGAATATATGCTCGACAATAGATTGGCTTATATCTCTGGGCCTCAGTGGTTGGGGGAAAATATTCTAAGAGATAAACATGTCCTTGCAGTATCGGGAACTCATGGGAAAACCACTACTAGTAGCATGCTAAGCAAAATTCTCGATTTCGCAGGTCTTCAGCCTGGGTTTTTGATTGGTGGTATTCCTCAAGACTTTGGTATTTCAGCGCGCCTCAGCGATGGTGATTATTTTGTGGTTGAGGCTGATGAATACGACAGCGCTTTTTTCGATAAACGTTCTAAATTCGTCCATTATTTTGCTAACACGCTCATTATCAATAACCTTGAATTCGACCATGCCGATATTTTTGACGACTTGGCGGCGATTCAACGGCAATTTCATCATCTCGTGCGAACCGTTCCCAGTGCAGGGACTGTCATTTCTCCGTCCTTTGATACTAATGTTAGTGAAGTTATAGATCAGGGGTGCTGGAGCAGTCAGGAGAGTTTTGGCGAGCACGACGGTGATTGGAGATATGCGCTGATCTCTGACGATGGTTCGCAGTTTGATGTCATTCAGTCAGATCAAGCTGGACATGAACTTTCCCGCGGGACGGTAAAGTGGGCGCATAGCGGGTTACACAATGTGATGAATGGATTGTCTGCAGTTATTGCCGCACACCAAGTTGGGGTTAAGGTTGAACAGGCTTGTGTGGCTCTAAGTGAGTTTGTCGGTGTAAAAAGGCGAATGGAAGTTATTTACCGAGGGTCAGGAGTAACGGTTTATGATGACTTTGCACATCACCCGACCGCAATAAAGACGACATTAGAGGGGTTGCGAGCAAAGGTAGGCAGCGAATCCATAATAGCGATTATTGAGCCGCGTTCTGCAACCATGCGCATGGGTGCCCACCAAACTGCTTTATGTGCTTCGGTCGGTAGTGCCGATCAAGTTTATTGGTATCAGAATGCTGGCATCGATTGGGATGTTGGGGCCTTAGCCAAAGCAAGTTTAGCGCCTGCTCAATCGACAGACAGTATTGCAACCTTGCTTGAGCTAGCGTTGAAGCCCGTAGCGCCTAACAGACATATTGTGGTGATGAGTAATGGCGGTTTTGAAGGGTTTCACGCTAAGCTCACAGCAGCACTTTCTTCCTAGCTACTTAGCATGAATGTTACTGGACCATCGTTGCATAGCGATACTTGCATATTAGCGCCAAAAATCCCGCTTTGAGTGACAGGGTGAATCCTTGCTGCCTGAGCAACAAAATGGTCATAAAGAAATTCGGCATGGTCGGGTTTCGCGGCAGCAGAAAAACTTGGGCGAAGCCCTTTTTTAGTGTCAGCCGCTAGAGTGAATTGGGAAACGATTAGTAGTCCACCACCCACATCTGATAGAGACAGATTCATCTTTTCTTCGTCATCAGAGAAGATTCTATAGCTTAGGACCTTCTGTAAAAGTTTTTCAACATCAGCATTTGAGTCATTTTTTTGAACACCCAACAAAAGCAAAATTCCTTGATCAATTTCCCCTGTTATTGATCCTTTGATCGATACAGATGCTCTAGAGACGCGCTGAACTAATCCGAGCATAGTAGTTACTCTTGGCTATTTAAGTGGTGAGCTAGCCGCTCGGTGGCTCTGATCAGGGCGTCGGTTATGCCTGGCTCGCTAGAGGAATGGCCTGCGTCAGCGATAATATCCAACTGGGCTTCTGGCCAAGCTTCACTCAGAGCAAAAGCCTGATTGACGGGGCATACCATGTCATAGCGGCCGTGGACAATCGTAGCGGGAATGCCTCTTAGTTTATCAGTGTTGTTAATAATTTGGTTGGGCTCTAAAAACGCTTTGTTGATAAAGTAATGAGCTTCTATCCTGGCAATAGCCATCGCCATATGAGGGTGGGCAAAATGCCCAACGACATCTTCATTGGGGTGCAATGTTGCACAGCGCCCTTCTAACAGAGACCAGGCCTTCGCGGCGGCCATTTGCTCCAATTCATTATCGCCGGTGAGACGGCGATAAAATGCATTGAGCAGATTGTGGTGCTCTGCTTCGGGAATAACATTAATGAAGTGCTTCCAGTAGTCAGGAAAGACATGCTTCACACCGTCTTGATAGAACCACGAAATATCCTCATCTCGACAAAGAAAAATACCTCGTAATACTAGACCCAGAACTAACTCTGGGTAAGTTTGTGCATAAACAAGGCTCAACGTAGAACCCCAAGAGCCTCCAAAAACAACCCAATGTTCTACGTTAAGAGCTTTACGAATAACCTCGATGTCGGCGATCAATGCGGTAGTATTATTATCTTCTAGCAGAGCATGAGGCGTTGACTGCCCAGCGCCGCGCTGATCGAACAAAATAATACGGTATTTATCAGGATCAAAAAAACAGCGATCGGTTGGATTCGCCCCCCCACCAGGGCCACCATGGACGAATAAAACGGGAATACCCTCTGGGTTACCAGATTCTTCGACATACAGGACATGAGGAGCAGTCACCGCAAGAGATCGCGAGTGATAGGGCCTGATTGCCGGGAACGCTTTCTTCATTTATCGATGGCCTTTATTCTAATCCTTAATATTAGCGCAAAGCTGGCGAGATAGACAAAAAAACTCAACTGTTCTATTTTAGTGGTCGATAAAATAGATTCGAGACTATGGGAGTATTGTAGATGACTGAGCTTGTTCGGTGTGACTGGTGCGGAACGGATCCTATTTATCGGCAGTATCATGATACTGAATGGGGAGTTCCGTGTAGGGATGACATAAAGCTCTTCGAGTTTTTAATCCTGGAGGGTGCCCAAGCAGGGTTGTCGTGGAGCACTATTTTACGCAGAAGAGAAAACTATCGTCGGGCCTTTGCGCAATTTGATGTCGATCGGGTAGCAAAATTTAACGATGATGATGTAGCCCGTTTGATGCAGGACTCTGGCATTATTAGAAACCGGCTAAAGATTGAGAGTGCGATGTCCAATGCACGCCTGTATCAGGAAGTTCAAAAAGAATATGGCAGCTTCAGTGATTTTATTTGGAGCTATGTAGATCATGTGCCTATGGTTAACCAATGGCCAGAGATTGAGGCGATACCTGCTACGACGCCAATGTCTGATCGAATTAGCAGAGACATGAAGAAGCGAGGGTTTCGATTTTTTGGTAGTACGATCTGCTATGCCTATATGCAAGCAATGGGCTTGGTTAATGACCATTTGAAAGATTGCTTTAAGCACCCTACTGGATTCTAAATTAGCTTGTTATAGCCCATGTTCTTAGCTTGATATAGTCTTCTTTCAGCGCAGGATAGGAGCTCATTTAAATCACTACGGTTACTTTGAACTTCTTTTTCGGGCTATCTCTGTGAGAAACTTTTTACGCACTCTAATACTGGTCGGAGTCACTTCGACGAGTTCGTCATCTTCAATAAACTCAAGGGCTTGCTCTAAAGTATGTTTAATTGGAGGTACTAGTGTTAAGGCTTCATCCGTGCCCGAAGCGCGGACGTTGGTCAGCTGCTTTCCTTTTATCGGATTGACGACCAGATCATTTGATCGCGAATGAATACCCACCACCTGACCTTCATACACGTCAATCGCATGACCTAAAAAGAGGCGGCCGCGAGCTTGGATGTTAAACAGAGCAAAGGCTGCTGTTTTGCCTTTAATCATGCTAACCAACGCACCATTTTTGCGGGCGAATTTCTCACCTTCTTTGGCTGGAGCGTAGCGATCAAAAATACTTGTCATGATGCCGGACCCTGACGTCAGTGTCAGAAAGGCACCACGAAAGCCGATTAATCCGCGTGAAGGCATAGAAAATTCTAGGCGGATCCTGCCTTTTCCATCAGGTTCCATATTAGTCAGTTCTGCTTTTCGCATACCTAGCTCTTCCATTACCGAGCCTTGATGTTTTTCTTCTACATCGATAACGACGTGCTCGAAAGGCTCGTGGACTTGCCCATCAACCAATTTTTTAACCACTTCGGGACGAGACACGCCCATCTCAAAGCCTTCGCGTCGCATTGTTTCGATTAAAACAGAAAGGTGTAATTCGCCACGACCAGAAACGATAAATTTATCAGGTGTATCCCCAGGCTTAACCCTGAGTGCTACGTTGTGAATTAGCTCTTGGTTGAGACGATCTTTAATGTTTCGGGTTGTTACATATTTCCCTTCTAAACCAGCAAAAGGAGAGTCATTGACGACAAACGTCATGCTCACGGTAGGTTCGTCAACGCTCAGAGCAGGCAATGATTCGACATTGTCTGGGTCGCATAGAGTATCGGAGATGGCGAGGCCGTCAATTCCATTGATGCAGACGATATCACCCGCTTCGGCTAGTTGAGTCTCAATTTGCTCAAGACCGAGGTAACCTTTAACGTTGAGAATCTTACCTTTTCGTTGATCACCGTTGGAGCTTTTAACAATTACCTGTTGCCCAGGTTTGAGGTTTCCTCGGGTGATTCTACCGACACCAATAACACCCACATAGCTGTCATAGGCTAGAGCAGAAATCTGCATTTGAAAGGGCCCCTCGGCATCAACCTGAGGGGCTGGAACATCGGCCACAATCATTTTATAGAGTGGCGTCATGTCTTCCGCCATATCTTGGTAATCGTTACCGGCAATCCCATTAACCGCTGATGTGTAAATCACAGGGAAATCAAGCTGCTCCTCTGTTGCACCCAAGTTATCGAAAAGATCGAAAACTTGGTCTAATACCCAGTCTGGTCGAGCACCGGGGCGATCAATTTTGTTAATGACGACAATCGGGCGCAAACCCTGCTCAAAGGCTTTTGAAGTCACAAATCTAGTTTGTGGCATGGGCCCATCAACGGCGTCAACGAGTAATAAAACAGAATCGACCATCGACAATACGCGCTCAACCTCTCCGCCGAAGTCGGCGTGTCCAGGAGTGTCTACAATGTTGATTCGGTATTCACCCCAGTTAATAGCGGTATTTTTGGCCAAAATTGTAATGCCGCGCTCTTTTTCCTGGTCGTTAGAGTCCATTAACCGTTCTGAATCCAAATCCTTTCGGTCTAGGGTGCCAGACTGGCTTAGAAGTTTGTCGACTAAGGTCGTTTTGCCGTGGTCGACGTGGGCGATAATGGCGATGTTACGCAAATGATTTATTGACATGGGGGCTACCGGTTGGGTCAAAAGGTCGCGATTATAGTGGAATTCTCAGAAACTACCATTGATCTTTTCAGCGATTCCTTCATAGCCCTTAAATATAGATGCGTGTTGTTTCCAAATATGCGCTTAAACCAAGGCTTAGCCCGACTTTGGTTGAGTCATAATCCTGATATTTTTAAAACCATGATCGCGCATGATGTTTGCCTGTAGTCGACTCATAATGCCTTTGTCGCAGTAAACAAGGTAGGACTGCACATTATCAAGCTTGGTAAGTTGCGCATCTAAATTAAAAAAAGGGATTGAAATAACCTCGTTAGAACTTAAAATTAGTGGCGAGTCAGCTGCTTCCTGCGGATGGCGAACATCGATAATAATATCTCCCGGCGCTGGCTCATTGACGGTTGCAATGTCTGGTTTTGGGGATTGATTGGTAAGCAATGTCATTTATAGTGCACCAACAGCTTGATATCCTAGTATTTTAGCAATAAAAAACACCATAGTGCGTGCGTTAATCTTTAATAAATCCTTTAGACGGCATTAGCACCTAGATAGATCATGCTTATACGCAAAAGGCACTATATTGGTGCATGAATTGAAATTTAGCACCGTTAAGGTGCGATAATAAGGTGTTTAGTGGACGTTAGCCTAGCTGCGGGTGAAGGTTTCCCCACAAGACCCCTAACGTTTGTGGCGCCTTTGCATAAAGCGTGTTAAATGAGTCCATTGGCATGACAATTGCACATTTAAGCAGTGGAACAGTTAAAGTGTAAGTTCGATTGAAGTTAGAGATTTAGACTGCATATACAATTCAGGCAACTACTGGTTTAGGAATACTTAAATCCAATGTAAAATGGGCTATGATCCTTATCGGTGTTGTAATAGAAGTGAATTAATTTAAACGGAGAGTCATCAAAAATGAAAGCAAAGTTAGAATATATTTGGTTAGACGGCACGGCGCCAACTCAATGTCTGCGCAGTAAAACCCAGGTTCGACACGATTTTGGTGGAACGCTAGAAGAGTGCCCTATGTGGTGCTTTGACGGAAGTTCTACAAATCAAGCTGAGGGTAATGCTTCAGATTGCTTGCTAAAGCCTGTCGCGATTTACCCTGACCCAGACAGAAGCAATGCTTTTTTGGTCATGACTGAAGTGTTGAATGCCGATGGGACTCCTCACGTAACCAACGGCCGAGCGACCATTAATGATGACGACAATGACTTTTGGTTCGGCTTCGAGCAAGAGTATTTCTTGTGGGATGTTGACACTCAATTACCACCTGGCTTTCCTCATGGTGGATTCCCGGCTCCACAGGGTCCTTATTACTGTTCTGTAGGCGCTGCCAATACCTTCGGGCGTGATTGTGTTGAAGAGCATTTTGACATTTGCTTGGAAGCCGGCATTAACGTTGAAGGCATTAACGCTGAAGTTGCTGCAGGCCAGTGGGAGTTTCAATGTTTTGCAAAGGGTGCCAAACAAGCTGGAGATGAAATTTGGGTTTCTCGGTATTTGTTAGAGAGAACCGGTGAAAAGTATGGCTATGCAATCAATTATCACCCTAAGCCTTTAGGTGATACCGACTGGAATGGTTCAGGCATGCATGCCAATTTCTCTAATGGCGCTATGCGTGACCTTGGTGATGAGGCTATTTTTACCAAGATATGCGAAGAATTTGGCAAAAACATTGAGCGTCACATTAGCGTTTATGGTGCGGACAATGATCAGCGCTTAACCGGTAAGCATGAGACTCAGTCTATTGACGAGTTCAGCTACGGTGTTTCAGATCGCGGAGCCTCTATTCGAATTCCGGTTGGCACCGTTGAAGATGGCTGGAAAGGCCGTTTAGAAGATCGTCGAACATCATCTAACGCAGATCCTTATAAGGTTGCTGCTGCCATTATCAAAACAACGAAAGAAGCTTTGGCGTAAATTAGGTCGCCCTGGGGGATCTCTTCCTTCAGGGCAGCTTTAACGCAATGATTTAAAGCGCTCTCTCAAATGTACTGCCTTTTTAAGTTCTGCTTTCGAAAAAAATAGTTGATTATTAAGTTAGCTTGTCGAGTAGCTTACCTTTAATATTATTTACTTTTTGCTCTATAAGCCCCGGTTTAGAGCCATTTCCGCCTAAAATTTTGTTCCTCTACGATTGAACGGTAGTGCGGCTCTGTAGCGCTTGCACTATAATGGTGCATAATAGGGAGTGTGTCATCCCCTGCTTAGTCGTTTAATTGGCTGCGTCCCCTATCCTTGCTGGCTCGCAGCGAATTGAGTTTTGGCGTGCTTATTGCTAGTAGTAAGGCATGTCAATAAATAGCACGCTTAGCAGCAGGTAAACGGATCAGTGTCCAAGGGCTTATGAACTCGACTCAACTTCATCGACTATTACTCGACAATTTAAATACAGCGGTATTACTGTTGGATGCCGACTTGTCGATTAATTATGTTAATTCGGCCGTCGAGTCACTTTTACAGGTGAGTAGCGTTCGACTGATAGGTTCGAATGTTTGTGAGTTATTTAGTGATGAAGAATCGTCTAAGGGAAATCTATTGGAGGCTTTAAAGAATAATGTTGGACACACTCGCCGCCACGAATATCTCAGAGTATTAGCGTCGATGGATCTATTTCAAGTTGATTACACCGTTACCCCCGTTGAAATAAACCTTGAGCGAATGCTCTTGATGGAAATGCAGCCTATTGATCGATTTTTAAAAATAAATCGAGAAGAAGCGTTGTTGTCGGTACATGACACGTCAAAGAGTTTGATTAGAGGGTTGGCGCACGAAATAAAAAATCCCCTCGGTGGTATTCGAGGTGCCGCTCAGCTGTTAGATCAGGAAATTGTAGACATTGGTTTAGATGATGAAGCTCGTGAGCTGTGCAAAATCATTACCACTGAGACTGATCGGTTGCGCAATCTTGTCGATCGCTTACTAGGACCCAATGAGCTTCCGCAACTTGAACAAATAAATGTTCACGAAGTGACTGAGCATGTAGCGGTTTTATTGGAAGCCGAGGCGCAGGGTACTTTAGTTATTTCAAGAGATTATGATCCCAGTATTCCCGATATTCAGGGAGATAGAATTCAGCTAATTCAAGCAGTACTTAATGTCGCTCGTAATGCGATGCAAGCTGTCATAGAGTCGAATCTATCTACCCCATTAGTAACGATTAAATCACGCATTCAGCGGAGCTTCACTATCGGGGGCGACCGCCACAGAGTTGTTTGCCGAATTGATGTTATTGACAACGGACCAGGGGTTTCTGCAGAGATCTTTGAGCGAATATTCTTTCCAATGATCAGTGGTCGTAGCAATGGATCTGGGCTCGGTCTCACGATTGCCCAGACTGCGATAAACGGACATCAAGGCATTATTGAATGTGACTCTGAGCCTGGCAATACTAGGTTCTCTATTTATTTACCCATCAGAGATTAATATGAAAAACAAATCAGAAATTTGGATAGCAGAAGATGATCGCTCATTGCGCTGGGTAATGGAAAAGGCGATTAGTCGGGAAGGTATGGATGTTCGTAGTTTTGAGACGGGCGATGATTTACTTAGTGCTCTTAAGGGCTCTCAGCCAGAAATCATTATCTCAGATATCCGTATGCCAGGTATTGATGGCCTGGAGTTGCTGAAAGAAATTCACGGTAAGCATTCTGACATACCCATCATCATAACCACCGCTCACTCTGACTTAGATAGTGCGGTGGCAGCTTATCAAGGCGGTGCATTTGAATACCTGCCAAAGCCTTTTGATCTAGACGAATTAGTGGACGTTGCCCACCGTGCCATCTCATTTTCCAGACAGCAAAAGTCTGCTATAGAAGCGGTAGCGCCGCGCCCGATGGTCCAGGAAATTATTGGTGAGGCTCCGGCGATGCAGGAAGTCTTTAGAGCAATAGGTCGATTGTCTAACTCCAACATCACGGTGCTAATTAATGGTGAATCAGGTACTGGCAAAGAATTGGTAGCTCAGGCGCTTCACAAACATAGCCCCCGAAAAACAGCTAAATTCATAGCTCTTAATATGGCCGCTATTCCTCATGACTTGATTGAGTCAGAATTGTTCGGTCATGAGAAAGGCGCGTTTACCGGCGCTTCCCAGCGGCGTGAGGGTCGATTTGAGCAAGCCGATGGAGGAACGCTGTTTTTGGATGAAATCGGAGATATGCCTGCGGAGGCTCAAACTCGGCTATTGAGAGTTTTGGCTGATGGAGAGTTCTACCGCGTTGGTGGCCATACGGCGGTTAAGGTAGATGTACGAATTATTGCGGCGACGCATCAAAACCTAGAGGAATTAGTAGCGGCTAATCGCTTTCGAGAAGATTTATTTCACAGATTAAATGTCATTCGTGTTCATTTACCAAAATTGGCCGACCGTCGCGAAGATATTCCTCAACTGATGACGCATTTCTTTCATCGTGCGGCTAAAGAATTAGATATGGAACCCAAGGTTTTATCTCAGGAGGCTGAGGGGATTTTTTATAACTTGCCATGGCCTGGAAATGTCAGAGAGTTGGAGAATATATGTCGATGGCTAACTGTCATGTCGGCGGGACGAGAGGTGCTTCTCTCCGATCTACCCCCAGAACTAAAAGCCGAAAGCGCAGGTAAGGAATCTCCAATCCAAGGAGACTGGCAGCAGATGCTGAGACGTTGGGGCGAGCGAGAATTAAAGGCTGGGCACCAAAGCATACTTGAGCAGGCAATTCCTGATTTTGAGATAGCTATGATTGAAACGGCTTTGGCGCACACCGGAGGGCGTAAAAAAGATGCGGCTCTGCTGCTCGGTTGGGGCAGAAATACGTTAACCAGAAAGCTTCAAGAATACGACATGGAAAGCCAGGGCATCTAGGTTAAATGCATAAAAAACCCCGCCAAATTAGGCAGGGTTAGTCTACGTTGAAATCCAGCTTTAGTGTGTCGTATCTTCGCCTTTTGGCTCAGCTGTTTCATCGGCTTGGGCTTCCGCTTGTTGAACGGCGGAGGCAAAGAGTCCATCAAAATTAATAGGCGGTATCATCAAAGGAGGGAACGAACCCTTGGTAAGTGTGCTATCAATTATTTCTCTGGCGTAGGGGAACAGCATTGAGGGACAGGTAGTGTTTATCACTTGAGTCAACTGCTGGCCTTCGATCCCTTGAATTGTAAACAGGCCTGCTTGCTCTACTTCGATCAAGTAAATAGTCTCTTCACCGTCGGTAACAGTAATCGTTAGTCGAAGAGCAACTTCGTATACACCCTCTCCAACCTTACTGCTTTTGGTGTTTAGATCTTGGCTTACTTTAGGTTGCCATTGTTTTTGAAAGGCTGCCACTCCCTGAGGAGTTTCAAAAGAGAGATCCTTGAGATAGATTCTCTGCACAGCAAACTTTGGCCCAGTATCTTCTGTGGCTGCAACTGCAGCTTGGTCAGTCGAGGAGTTTTCGTCAGTCATTACTTAAACCTTTAATTGTGTGTGGATTAATGTGTTGCCATGATCTTTATATGGCGTCAGTTTTATCCAATTCAACCCTATTTTTCAAAAGAGTATCTAACTCACCAAGAGTCTCTAGCTGCTGTAACTCAGAGTAACCCCCAACATGTGTGTCGCCTATCCAGATTTGTGGAACAGTGCGCTGACCGCTCTTTTCCATGATCTCTCGACGCAAATCCATGTCTGAATCCACAGAAATATCATCAAAGCTAACATCTTTCGCGCTGAGTAGATGTCTAGCCGCCGTGCAATAAGGGCAGAATGGTGTTCCATAGAGAACTACCTGATGCATGTAAGCTCCTTTAATATTGTCATTATAGCTTTTTGGGGCTAGCCTTTTTGCCTTGGACTACTGGCATATTTTGCTGCTGCCATTCGCTCATTCCGCCACTCAATCGGCGAACCGTGTAGCCTTGTTTTGTCATCTCTTTTCCAGCACTGCCAGCGTGTTGGCCCATCTGATCAGCTAACACGATGACTTTTTCCCGGTGTTTCTCAATCTCACTTAACCGAGTCGCTATTTTAGTATGAGGGATGTTGATCGCGCCGTGAACGTGGCCTGCTTGGTAGTCAGCGGTTGCACGAACATCCACAAGCACAGCCTGGTCTGAATTCATTAAAGACACTAGCTGCGAGCAAGTCATTGGTTTCCCGCCTTTCGTCCGTTCGGTCAATGCAAAAATATAGATAAGCACCAGTAATAAGCTTATTAGGAGCCATTGCTCACTTGCAAAAATAAAAATATCCACGTAATTACACTCTTTAGCTAAGTTTTTGGAGCGCTAAGTCAGCGCGGCCTGAATTATACACATGAATGGTAGCCTTAGGAATTGGCTATCGTCTGATTATGCCCATCGATGCCACACAGGATTGCAGTTGTCAGGCAGGCTGCTCACTAAGCCAAGGGCTGCCCACTTCATTCCTGGCGAGTGAAAGTCTGACCCGCAGGAGGCAAGCAGGCCATATTGATTGCATAAAGTGGCTAAATCCCTAGTAACGGCGGGTACTTGAAGGCCAGAAATAACTTCCATACCCTCCCCGCCTGCACTGCAAAAATCCGTGAGTAGCGCCTTGAGCTTTGTGCGGGTCATTTTGTACTTGCTTGGATGAGCTAATATCGCGATGCCTCCTGACTCTCGAATCCACTCGACGACGGTGGCCGTCTTAGCCCATTGCTCTTTTATATCGCCGACTTTTCCTGCGCCAAGATATTTTTTGAACGCCTGCTTAATGTTTGACACGGCGCCTATATTAACAAGATGTTGTGCAAAATGAGGGCGTCCAATCTGGCCGTCGGCCAAAAGCGTCGCACCCTCTAGGCAACCCTCAAAGCCTAAGTTACTAAGACGTTCAGCAATTTTCTCAGCCCGATCAAGACGCGCTTTTTTTTGCTGCGCGACGCCAAAAATAATGGATTCACTCAGAGGGTCGACATTTAGTCCAACGATATGAACGCCCTGCTTGCGCCACTGACTAGAAAATTCAATGCCTGTAATGAGCTGCAATTTTGGTGGAATAGCTTTTATCGCGCTATATGCATCCAGAGTGTCATGGTCTGTAATTGACAGAATATCCAGTGCGCGCTCATTGGCTAGCTCAACCAACTGTTCAGGCGTTAAGCTGCCGTCAGACATGTTGGTATGGCAATGGAGGTCGACGTTCATAATGGTCACTTTTCCGGGATTATATAGATTGTACCAGTCTCTGCAGCCTATATAATCCTTATATGACTGACCTTAAAACTATCGCGTCTATTTCAGAAAAGCAAAAAGAACAGGTAAGTGACGCTACTACCGCCTGTATTTACAGAGCTGGCATCTTATTTGAGCGAAAATTTGCCGAAATACCCGTTGATTTTGACCTGCGGGGTAAGTGTGCGGGCATGTATCAGGTAACGATCAGACAGCGGCGTATTCGCTACAATCCCTGGATATTTGCGAAATATTATCAAGAAAGTTTGACTAATACCGTTGTGCACGAAGTTGCACATTATATCGTCGACTGTATATGGGGGTTGAGGAAGGTTAAACCTCACGGTAAAGAATGGCGCCAAACGATGATCGCTATGGGTGCAGTGCCAACTGTGACTGGAAAATATGATTTAACCGGCATCCCAACCCGGCAGTATCAGCGGCATGCCTATCACTGCAATTGTCGTGTTCATCAACTCACCCTGTTGCGGCACAACAAGATAGTCAATCGAGCCGCAACTTATCGATGTCAATTTTGCCATTCTGACCTCAAACAGGGGGGGTAGAACTGCTTATGAGCTCCTGGTTCGTTTATATGGTTCGTGCAAGCGATCAAAGTCTTTATACCGGTATAACCACTGATATTGACAGGCGTTTGGCTGAACATCAGTCTGGAAAAGCGGGCGCTAAGTACTTTAGAGGGCGCAATGCCTGTGAGATGGTCTATACCGAGCCCAGCCATACCAGAAGCAGCGCCAGCAAGCGTGAGGCGGCTATCAAAAAGCTGACTCGGCAGCAAAAGCTTGAGCTAATTAGAGATCAGAAGCTATAGTTTAATTGTATAGTTGTATATACATTAAAAAAGACGGTAATCTTAGGTTTCCTGCTGATCGGCGAAAATTGACTCTTTTAAGTGCAACTTAGGTGAACTTAACTGGTTTAACTGTTATTTCTAATAAGGCTTGTTTTTCTTCTTCGCTAAGGTTATAAATGTATATACATTATGATTAATGATTCTATTTATGATCAATACTATTAAACTACCTCAGTTTGAAGTGATCAAACAGTACGTTCGAGGACATATAAAGTCTGGTCATTGGCCGGTTGGCACCCGAACTCCTTCTGAAAATGAGCTTTCCGCGAGTTTCTCCGTTAGTCGAATGACCGCTCGAAGAGCATTACAGGAACTGGCTCAGGAGGGGCTATTAACTAGAGCTCCAGGTCTAGGGTCCTTTGTCGCACAGCCTGTCATAGCCCAACCAACTATAGAGTTACATAACATTATCGCGCTGGTTCAATCAAAAGGAGCCTACAGCTGTCAGATTCTTGGTCTTGAACAAATCCCCGCTGACGCTGAATTGGCTCATTTGTTGAGTTTTGACGTTGATCAGCCGGTCTATCGGGGAATATTCGTACATTTTGACGGTGATAAGGCCGTTCAATGGCAAGAGATTTTTGTAAATCCTGCGGTTGCCCCCGCTTTTTTAAAGCAAAAGTTCGTTAAAGTGGTACCAGATGAGTATTTAGAATGGATCGCCCCTAGCGATCAAGTAGATTCTCAAGTAAGTGCTGTCTTGGCAAAGCCGAGTCAGCGAAGGGCGCTTGGTTTAACCGAAGATAATCAGAGCGCCTGCTTACAGGTAACTAGGACATGTAAGCGATATTCGAGTTTGGTGAGCTCCTCTACGTTAGTCCATCCAGCACACCTCTACCAGTTAGGGACTACGTTATAGCTCGACAACTACCACTAAAGGGAAGTTAAATGCCTAAAATCGCCATTTTCGTCGACGTTCAAAATATCTATTACACCGTAAAGGAAGCCTTTGGCTGTCATTTTAACTATCGCGAGCTTTGGCGGCAGGTAAGCCTTGAAGGGGATATTGTTCTAGCAAATGCCTATGCCATTGACCGAAACAACGCCCAACAACGGAATTTTCAGGAGACGCTTCGTAATATTGGTTTCGATATTAAGCTAAAGCCGTATATCCAAAGAAGTGATGGATCAGCTAAAGGTGATTGGGATGTGGGCATTGCAATCGATGTTATGGACGCTGCTGCCAGCGCCTCAGGCGGAGTTGACCGCGTAGTACTTTTATCAGGGGATGGCGACTTTGACATGCTCTTGCGCCGCGTGGGTCAAGATGGCAAAGTTCAGACTCTGGTCTATGGTGCCTCGGCATTAACAGCCCAATCACTAATAGAGGCTGCGGAGACCTATAGACCCATTGAGGGCCCGCTACTACTGCGCTAGAATAAATATAGCAAGTGCTTACAAACCTATCAAAGCTAGGTAATTATTCCACCTTGGCCAGAGCCTCCCATACCACCTCCTTGGCCGGGCACGACAATTTGTGATGCCTGCTCACGGCGCATTTTTTCAAGTTCTATAGTGGCTTCTTCAACAGCGATTGCCGCTTTCGCCGCAAAGTCTTCTGCAGCTTCACCGATTGTTGAACCTTCTAGTACAAAGTTCAAAGGTAGTGCGCCCATCTGGGTCATTATCTGGGCAGAGCCTAGAAAGCTAACCTCTCGATCGGGATCATCTAGGCCGGCGGATGTCACTGGCGTGAGTTTGCGAATGGCGCCCATTTTCTGATCCGTGAAGTTTTCCTCGCGAAAAAGCCCATTGGGATCCATGGCATTATCATTAGCGGTTGTCATAGAGCGTATTCTCATGATTGATTAGTTTTCCGGCTACCCTAGCAGACATATCTGTAGAGTTGAAGTCCGAACGCTTGAAGCTCTAAAGGCATTGGAACAGTGCCGAGACATAAAAAAAGCCATCCTATGGTGACTTTTAATATTCAGACAATACGTCTAATTAGTGGTCATGCCCGCCCGGGCCATGCACGTGGCCATGATCAAGCTCTTCTTGTGTGGCATCTCGTACAGACTCTATTACCACATCAAAATTTAAATTTTTACCGGCTAGTGGATGATTACCATCAACGGTTACAAACTCGTCAGTAACAGCTTTGACAGTGACAGGAACACTATCGCCATTGCCTGTTTGAGCTTCAAACTGCATACCCACTTCAATGTTGTCGACACCTTGGAATGACTCGCGCGGCACCTCTTGGATCAAATCAGGTTGTACCTCGCCATAACCTTCAGCGGCAGGAACAGCTACCACCATAGAGTCTCCTACGCTTTTTCCTGTAAGCGCACTTTCTAGGCCAGGAATAATATTCCCAGACCCATGTAAATAAGCTAAGGGCTCTTTTCCTGCAGAACTATCGAGTTGCTGGCCATTGTCATCGGTCAATGTGTAATGAAAACTTATAGCGCTATTATGTTTGATGGTCATTATCTGTTTCCAGTGGGTAAATAAAGTGAGCATTATGCTTCAATAGAAAAGAAATATCGAACCCGTAATATTCATTAACAATTGAACGTTCAATAATTCGCATATGAATCTGTCCAAGTCAGTCTACTTGGCCATCTAGCGTCAAAATTTATGTTCCATACCTATACCAAAGGCAGTAAATTCAGCGTCACCTAGCCCGATTTTAGAGTCAGTATTATCAGTATAAAACATGTAGAGTTTTGTATTTTTCGCCAGTTTGTAGTCGGCGCCTAACGACAGAGTCTGTTCTTCATCCCCATCAACATCATCTTCGATAGTCCCGTACTGTGCTTTAAGTGTAATGTTGCTATCTGTTTTATAGGCAGCACTGACGAAATAGCCAGACTCATCTTTAGAGCCTAAATTATCTTGATTTTTCTGGTATAAAAATCCCAGTTTTAACGCGTCTATCTGATACTGCGCAATCATGCGCACAAGGTCTTGCTCATCGATATCTTGATCGCCTGCAATAGCCAGATAGAGATTGTCATTGGTGTAATTAATTGAATATGACATACCATCACTGAGCCCGGTATCATCTTGCCCGTCTTGATCGACATCTTCACCATCAGCTGGAATCATTGCTAGGGTTGCAGAAAAACCATTCATTTTTGGCGAAGTGTAGGCGACAATATTTGATACTCGATTCTCGCCTTCAAAGGCATTTTTAATATCGCCTTCAAGATCATTAAATAAATCTACTTTCTTCGCCGCAAGCTTAGTTGGGGTGTCATGGGTACCTGTCCAAACCATGCCGAAATTACCCTTAAGGCCCGCGAAGGTATTACGTTGTTTAAATGTTTTTCCTTTACACTCACCGCTGTCAATACAGACCTCATATTCGACCTGATAAACAACTGTAAGTCCCTCTGATATTTTACTTTCACCTTTGATTCCCAGGCGAGAAGCGTTGCTGTTAAGGTCCCATTCACTGCTGCGCCCATCATCTTGGCTAACCAATGAGAGGTTAGCTTTACCGTAAACCTTCCCCCCAGTCGGCTCTTCACCAAAACTAAAAGAGGTAAAGCTAAGAGCTAATATAAACAACAGGCCTTTCATAATTAATCCAAATGCTAATAATAGGTACAGGCGCGTGCGCCACAAATTGCAATATGAGGATTATAACCATGACACAACAAATATAGGCCTAAATTGTTAAAAAACATCTAACAATTTAAAGCTCTACAATGTATTTTTGGACATTAAAAATGATGCTACAGTGATTGCATGCGCCTTCATAAAAGTATTAACATCCAACGATACTGGATACCCATTAAGAGGATAAAGGGATGAGATTAACCTGCGCTAAGATCGCTAGGACTACTATTGTTACATTCGGCATAAGCTGTTGCAGTATTGGGTTGTCTGCAATGCCGGACTACCAAGAGAGCATAAACGCACATCAAAGCCAGTTTGAAAAGGTTGCTTTAGATCTTTGGAATTTTGCCGAGCTTGGTTATCAAGAAACTCAAAGCTCGACTTTGCTGCAAGCTGAACTCAAAGAAGAAGGCTTTACTGTCACGTCGGGTATTGCTGATATTCCGACCGCCTTTAAAGCAGAATATGGCACAGGTGGACCTGTTATTGGTATTTTGGGAGAGTTTGACGCGCTCCCAGGTATCGCCCAAAGCATCTCACCGTTCAAAGAGACGATTGATAATGCAACCGGTGCTGGACAGGCCTGCGGGCACCACTTATTTGGCACTGGGTCAGCCTGGGCGGCAGTGGCGATCAAAGAATGGCTAGAGGAAACTAAAACACCAGGACGTGTTGTTTTTTATGGGACGCCTGCGGAAGAGGGCGGTTCGGGCAAGGTTTATATGGCCCGCAGTGGTGCCTTTGACAATGTAGATATCATGCTGCATTGGCATCCCGGTTCATCAAATGATGCCAGTCCTCGATCAACTAATTCTAATAAATCGGGTAAATTTACCTTCACAGGTATTTCCGCCCATGCAGCCAGTGCACCGCATAAAGGCCGTTCGGCATTGGATGGTGTCGAGGCCATGAACATGATGGTGAATATGATGAGAGAGCACGTACCTCAAGATTCGCGACTTCACTATGTTATTACCAAAGGTGGGTTAGCGCCCAATGTTGTGCCTGATCTGGCAGAGGTTTACTACTATGTCAGGCACCCAAGAAGAGAAATGGTCAAAGAGCTTTTTGAGCGTGTTGTTAATACCGCTAGCGGCGCGGCATTAGGGACTGACACCCAAATGAGCTATGAAGTTATGCACGGCAATTACTCCTTGATGCCAAATGAGACACTGCAGCGAGTGATGCACACTAAACTTGAGGCGTTGGGAGGCGTAACTTACTCCAAAAAGGAGCAAGAATATGCTCAAGCTATTTATAAAACCCTCGTCCAACCCGCTGGAAAAATTGGTGATCAGGAAACAGTTGCCCCTTACAAGCGGTCTCATGGTTACGGATCTACAGACGTCGGAGATGTTAGCTGGTTAATTCCTACCGGCGGGATAAGTGTGGCGACTTGGGTTCCAGGAACCGCCGCACATTCTTGGCAGGCCGTGGCAGCAGGAGGGACTTCAATAGGACTAAAAGGCACTAAGTTAGCCGCAAAAGCGCTGGCTGCAACAGCATTGGAGATTTATAAAAATCCGGATATTGCTGTTCGGGCACAAAAAGAACTTCAAGACAATGTTGGGGCTAATTTTAATTACGAAGCGTTGCTGGGTGACCGGAAGCCACCCTTGGATTATCGAATTAACTAGGAAATGGCTAGGCTTTTGCGCTGGGCCTTTGGCTAACTTCAGCATACCAGCGGGCCAGATTCGTGTGATTTTCGGGGATTCTCTTTTTCACCCATTTGGCGAAATCAATGAAGACCAGAGCGCTTATATCGGCCACTGAAAAGTAGTCTTCCACCATATAGTGGCTAGATTCAAAATGTGAGTCCAAGTCTGAGAAGCAGTTATCGATACGCTCTAAACCGCGTGTAGCTAATTCAGGAATCTGGCTGTAGTTATAAGGTCCAGGCATCGCCCTATTCTTCATCCCGGGAGCAGAATTTCTCAAAGCCTCCGCGCCTGCCGCAAAGCCATTCATAGTTACTCGGTTATTAGCCGACTCTACTAGCGCCCGCTCTATTGGTGTGCGTCCATAAAGGGGGTTGTCTGGATAAATCTCTTCTAAATAACGACAGATAGCATTGACCTGGCTGATGCTACTTCCATCATCTAGTTGTAGAAACGGAACCTCCATTAGGGGATTAATAGCTTTAAATTCATCAGAGAACTGTTCGCCACTCCCTAGATCAACTTGGATTGTTTCGATTTGAATATTTTTTTCAGCCATGAATACCCGAACTCTTCGGGGACTTGGTGCTGTGGCGCAATCATAAAATTTCATCGTCTTTCCTCGTGTTGTCAGGAGGCTCGCTTGGGCAACTTTAAAATATCAAGCCGCTGTTCAATACTGTGCAAAATACTATCTCTGCCAAGGCCTGAGTCACTCAACTGTTCACTGTGGCTGCCATGATCTATAAATCTATCGGGTAGACCTATATGCAGTACGGGCATCACAATACCTTTTTGGGCTAAGAACTCGCTGACCGCGGCACCAGCCCCGCCAGCAATACTACTCTCTTCCAGGGTAACCAATAACTGATGATCTAACGCTAGTTGGCGAATTAATTCCTCATCCATAGGTTTTATAAATCGCATATCTGCAACTGTGGCATTAATCTGTTTAGCAACATCAAGGCCCGATGGCAGCAACGTACCAAAATTCAAAATGGCAACCTGAGCGCCGGTACGTATGATTTCACCCTTACCTAAAGGCAAAGCGGTCATTTCTTTTTCGATCACCGCTCCTGGCCCCGTTCCTCTTGGGTAGCGCACTGCGGCAGGGCCTTTATGTATATAGCCTGTATAGAGGAGTTGACGGGTTTGATTTTCATCAGAGGGCGCCATAACAATCATATTAGGGATACAGCGTAAATAGCTGACGTCATAGGCACCAGCGTGAGTGGCGCCGTCTTCACCGACCAATCCAGCACGGTCCAAAGCAAATAACACGTCTAAATTTTGGATGGCAACATCGTGGATCAGTTGATCATAGGCTCGCTGCAAAAATGTTGAATAGATGGCTACTACAGGCTTTGAACCTTCACAGGCCATTCCGGCGGCTAACGTTACCGCATGCTGTTCAGCAATAGCGACATCTTCATAACGGTCAGGGAATCGTTCGGCAAACTCATTCATACCCGATCCGTCACACATAGCAGGGGTAATGCCAACCAGACGCTCGTCTTGCTCTGCCATATCACAAAGCCAATCGCCAAATACTTTTTGATATTTAGGCTTAGTCGCTTTTTTAGGCTCAGTTACTTCGACAATCGATTGTTTGGGCTCAATCTTATTTAGCGCATGATAGCCAACAGGATCACTCTCAGCAGGAGAAAAGCCTCTGCCTTTCTGAGTAATAATATGCAGCATCACCGGCCCTTTAATCTCTTTCAGATTTGTCAGGGTTTGCACTAATAAAGGCAAGTCATGCCCATCAAGAGGGCCAATATAGTAAAAGCCGAGCTCTTCAAAAATGGTTGCCGGCGATACCATACTCTTCATATACTCTTCAGTACGACGCACAAAATTCTTGGCATGGGGAAGCGAGCGTAAAGCTTTCTTACCACGCTCACGCAATTGGTTATAGAACCGACTGGCCCATAACTTAGAAAAGTAGGTGGATAAACCACCGATATTTTTTGAGATCGACATTTGATTATCATTGAGAATAACCAGTAGATCTTTATCCACGTGTGAGGAGTGGTTAATGGCCTCAAAAGCTATTCCTGCGGTCATGGCGCCGTCACCCATTATGGCGACGGTTTTGCGGGTCTCATTAAGCTGGTCTGACGCCATTGCCATACCGAGAGCAGCACTGATTGACGTGCTCGAGTGCCCAACACCAAAGGTGTCAAACTCGCTTTCTGAGCGTTTTGGAAAACCAGACAAACCCCCTTTTTGGCGCATGCTAAGCATTTGCTCGCGGCGACCAGTAAGTATTTTATGAGGATAGGTTTGATGACCAACGTCCCATACCAATCGGTCATTTGGAGTGTCGTAGACGTAATGAAGTGCAACAGTTAGCTCTGTCACACCCAGCCCAGCACCAAAATGCCCTCCGGTTTTGCCCACGCAATAAAGCATAAAAGACCGCAACTCATCGGTGAGTTGCAATAGTTCATCTTTAGTCAGTCCACGCAGATCAGCTGGCTCATTAACAGTGTCCAGCAAAGGTGTCGATGGGCGACTTTGAGGAATTTCGGTATAGGTCTTTTGCATTTAAATCGCTAATGTCATTATATTTTTGATTAGGGTGTGAATATTACACCAATTAGTCGCTTTAATAAGCTCGGTTAACGATAAAACCGGCAATATAACGAAACGGTTCAGCGCGATCACCAAATATCTCAAGGCATGCGATGCTTTCTCTGTATAGCTCAGCAACTTGGACTCTAGCATCATCAAGGCCGAGCAAAGAGGTATAGGTTGGTTTACCTTTAGCTGCGTCAGAACCCTGCTGTTTGCCTAATTGGGCGGTAGAGCTTTCGACATCAAGAATGTCATCCTGGATCTGAAATGCCAAACCAATAGCGCTAGCAAATTTTGTCAATGCGTCGAGCTGTCTTGACGTCGCTTGGTTTGTGGCGACCGCGCCCATCAATACACTTGCCTCAATCAAGGCGCCGGTTTTATGAGCATGCATAAATTTCAGTTGATCCAGCGTCAGCGATTCACCCGTGGCAGCAAGGTCGATGGCCTGGCCAGCGACCATACCTGAGCAGCCACTGTGATTGGCCAGTAGACGCACTAATTCAAGCTGTGTGGCTGGCGGTATTTCCTTCATGGCCGCTAACTGTTCAAAAGCCATCGCTTGCAGCGCATCGCCGGTCAGTATTGCCGTAGCCTCATCAAACTGGATATGACAGGCAGGCTCACCTCGGCGCAAATCGTCATCATCCATGGCTGGAAGATCATCATGAATAAGAGAATAAGCATGAATCATCTCAATCGATGCGGCGGCAGTTTCAGTATGATGGTCGGCCTTTGCTACTGCATCAGCAGCCGCAAAGCACAATAATGGCCGTAGACGTTTCCCGCCGTTAAATACCGAGTAGCGCATCGCAGAAAGTAGCCGTTCTGCAGGGCCTTCGGCCGCCGGCAGGGCCCTCTCTAGCCTCTGATCAACTCGCGTAATATAACCTTCAATAGTTTTCTTCATTTTGGACATGAGGCTCTTTAATTGTCGTCTTCAAGGCTATAGTGGGCACTCACTAATTCGTCACCTTGTCGGGTCAGTAGCTCGACTTTTTGTTCAGCATTTTTGAGAGCCTGCTGACACTCTCGAGCAACTTTAATTCCCTGCTCAAATGACTTCAAAGAATCCTCTAAGCTTAAGTCACCGCTCTCTAACGAAGCGACTAACGCCTCTAGGCTTTCTAGTTGTTGCTCAAAATCAATTGCTTTTGTCATTTTAGTCACAAGTTCTCGCCTGTCTTTTAGAAATCAGTCTATGTTAATAAAGTACAACACTAACCAACCTATGTAAGGGGGTCAATGCTGATTATAGTCGTTGAGGTGCCTTATCTTTTACAGATTGGCGCTGCCAGCTCTAAAACCCATTAGCAAAGGTCATTAAGATAAGTACTGGACAGAAAAATTTAACGTACACGGGCCAAATTTTCCAAAACAAACCCTGTTCTACATTGGGGTTACCGCTCTTAAGTTCTTGAAGAATGGAATTGCGGTAGAAAATCCAGCCGGCAAAGATACACAGCATCATGCTTAGTAGTGGCTGCGCTCGCTCCGTCGTCATGGTAATCACAAAGCCAAATAGCGAGTCAAAGTTCAGACAGATCATCGTACTAATTGCAAAAACGGCAAACCCCACCAGCCACGTGGCTTTATTGCGATTGACCTGATGGGCTTCCACGGCATAGGAGACTGGCACTTCAAGCATAGAAATAGACGAGGTTACTGCGGCAATAGACATTAGGACAAAAAAAGTAAAACCGACAAATAGGCCTGTGATACCCATGCCCTCAAATAACGCAGGCAGCACCTGAAAGATTAGGTCGGGTCCAGCAATTAAATCACCGCTCTCAGCATAGATAGTAACCCCTAATTTCTGCGCCACAAAGATAGCCGGTAGCACTAATAATCCGGCTAAAAAAGCCACCGAGGTATCGGTTAAAGTCACCAGCGCACCCACCACGGGTAGGTTTTCATCGGCCTTAATATAAGAGCCATAAACTAGCATGGTGCCGACACCGAGTGACATGGAGAAAAAGGCCTGCCCCATAGCGCTAACGATAAGGTCTGGTTTAGTGATCTGTGAAAAGTCGGGCACCAAGTAATAGTTTAGTCCTGCCATTGCCCCGTCTTGAGAGAGTACATAGAGTATTAGCCCGAACATTAAAATAAACAGGGACGGCATTAAGCGGTTCGACCATTTTTCGATACCCTGCTCAACGCCGGCACTAATAATTAAAACCGATAATAAAATAAATATAGCTGCAAAGCCGATATTACGAACCAGACTAAATTCTGTTAACCATGTACTAAGGTGACCAAGACCTAACATCGCGGTTACAGGCTCAAGCATAAAGGCGAGCATCCAACCGGCAACAATGCTGTAAAAACTTAAAATCAGCCCGGCAGTCACCATTCCTCCGATACCAACCAGTCGACCAACGGTTTTGGCCGACTGACTTGTGGAAATTTCTTGTAGAGCGCTAACCATGTTGGAGCGCGTATGACGGCCAATAATGAGCTCAGCCATCAAGGCAGGGTAGGCGAGTAGAAAGGCCAAAATGAGATACATTAATAAAAAGGCAGCACCACCATTTTCGGCAGCATTGGTAGGAAATCCCCAAATGTTGCCAAGGCCTACGGCAGAGCCAGATGCGGCAAAAATAAATGCCAACCGCGACGAAAATTGACCTCTTTGCATGTTTGAAACCCTTGTGATTCTTATTCTAAGCGAGAGTCTAGGTGATTAAGTGATTAAATTCGACCTTAAATGGTTAAAATAGGTAGGCGAGCATAGATTTATTAATAGTCTGCTTAATATCAATACTTACTGTGCTAAAATCTCATACCTCAGGGGGGCGTTCTGGATTCGACGCGGGTTACAAAACCTCCGGTGCATGCCGAGATGGTGACCAATCTCGTTAATCCAAAGTCGCAAACTTATAGTTGCCAACGACGACAACTACGCACTAGCTGCTTAAACCCCAGTGTAGTGCCGTTTGACTGGAGCCGTGCTTATGCGTCCAGAATTCTAAACCCTTAGGGGAGAGGAATGCTCAAATGTCATATCTCATGAGATCGTGATGAAGCTTGTTCGGGGCGGACTCACTAAAAACTTACCGAAATCGTTTGTTGTGCGCCCTGTCAGTCGGGTTGCAGCACACTAAATTTAAAGACTGAACTAAGCATGTAGAGCCGTAGGCAGCGGACAAGCGGACGCGGGTTCAATTCCCGCCGCCTCCACCAAATAGCTGTTTTTTATTGTCCAATAAAGCCTGAATAGCCCATTATATATGGGCTTTTTCATATACACTCTATCTATCATAGTCCAAGAAAATCCACTAAGATACCAACAAATAGTTGGTATTTATGTTGGTACTTTTACTTATCTTAGGCGAGATACCAACAAAGGTACGTCTTGAACCCAATTCATATCATCTAGATAAGTACAGTGGTGTCCAAGAGAGGGCAAGCATGTGCAAAAGTTAGCGGCGATAACGATAAAACAAGCAAAGTCAAAAGATAAACCCTACAGTCTTGTGGATGGTGGGGGGCTTTATATTCTAATAAAACCTCAAGGTAAATACTGGCGTTATAACTATCGATTCGAGGGCAAGCAAAAAACCCTAGCCTTAGGCGTTTATCCTGCTGTTAGCTTGTCTGATGCGCGAAGGACGCATTACATTGCGCGTGAACAAGTGACTTCAGGTATTGATCCCACCCAAGTTAAAAGAGCTAAAAAGATATCATCACATTTGGCTTCTGGCGATTCCTTTGAGGCGACCGCACTTGAGTGGTTTGGTCAAAGAATGTCAGATAAGTCAGATAGTCATAAAAGTCGATATTAGTTGCTCCATGAAAAAAGCTACGTTAGCCCTGCTGTCCACATTACTTTTTTTTCAACCCCATTCTTTTTGGGGATGAGTTGGCAGAGCTTCATACGAAAGCGGAAGCTGGGTATGCGGGTGCGCCGTTCAATTAAATTGTTACCGGGGAAAATGAAATGAATAAACACTTGGTTGTAATATTGCTGATTACAGTATTTTCTACGAACCACACCTATGCTATCAGGCTATTTGGTCCACATGGGGCTGACGGGGTACAGCTGGAGACTGTTACCACCGCCAGAAAAACAAAAAGGGGCTTATGGCCCCTTTTATATTTCTATATAAGTTCAGATCTTCGGACTCTCCCAAGTTTATTCCAGCATTTATGCAGCATTGGCGAAGTATGAGCCTTTGATTCCACGATGGACTGCTTGATAGATTATTCCCAGCACGACACTGGAATGCAGATACCGTTACACCTTTTGAGCGAACACGCGTACTCCATCCGGACCCCTGTCCTATAGTAGTAGGTCCAGCTCTATAAATAAAAGTTGTAATGGAGATGAATATAAGTAACGAGTTTAGGGAGTAAGATAAAGGCCGCTACCAGTGAAGACGGCAAGTGAGGTGCATCACCGTGAATTAAGAACTTCACGGATGAAGTGTACTTTCCGTCGACATTTGATTTTGCCGGCTTTTTTGGAACATCCCAACGTCAAGCCGCGCAAGCTCTCTGGTTCGGTGGCACTCTTCGCTACTCCTGGGGAGGATAATCGGTCTAAAAGAATTAAGGAAAGCATATTAGACTTGTTTGGAAAAGGGTGTCATTAGGGAACTCTTTTTCTATTCGACGAATAAATTACTTATGTTTCTGGAGTCATGTAAAATATATATCCGGTGTTCTGGCACGATCAGCTTAGTAAAACTCTAGATAAGGTGTACAGATGAAATTCTCATCATCGCAATTATTCTTAATCACGTTTCTTCTTTTTACAGGAAGTGTTATTTCAGTTAGAGCAACGGAGATTGAAGAAATATTAGTTAAAGAAACGGGTATTGAAGAGACGATCCCCCTGGATTTAAGTAAATACGGTAATCGTGTTGAAATAATCACCAGCCAGGAGATCGAGGAACATGGATTCAACGATATTGCACAAACGGTACAGATGCTGGTACCGGGTTTATATATTGCGCCAAAGAATGGCCCCTTTGATTATTTCAATGGTTCACTGCAGGGCTCACGAAGCCAGGATATTCTGTGGTTAGTGGACGGTGTGCGAATTAGTAACCGGCTTTATAATACGACTATGCCACTTGATACTATCCCGGCGCATATGGTGGAACGTATTGAAGTACTCAAGGGCGGACAGGGGATCTTCTACGGCACACAATCGGTGAGTGGTGTGGTAAACATCGTGACGAAATCTTTTCGAAGTGAAACCGATGGGGCGATTTCTGCAGGGGCACACAGTAATGAAGGTTACAACGTCAACGGCCAATTACGAGGGAGTATAGGCAATCATGAGTATGTATTCTATGCATCGAGAGATGAGGCAGACGGTTTCCAGGCCTTTAGTGATAGCGATACCGAAGCCAGTGCTACCGACAGGAAACGAGGATATGTAGTCAATAATGTTGGTCTGAAATACGCCTATAATTTTAGTGATGCTTCGCATGTCATGTTGCATTACCAGTACACTGATAATAAGGTTGATTTTGCCAGACCCACCGATGTTGCGGAGGCCTTTAACGAGCGTAGCGAAGATTTATTCTCTATAAAGTGGGATCATCAGTTCTCTGAAAATATCTCACTGTTTGTAAAAGGCTACTATCATAACTGGAGCAGTGACTGGACAGAGCGCCACAACGATTTGACTAATCCCGGCAGTATCATAAATATCAGTGATAAAGAGTTTTGGGGGTATGAAGATTATGGCGTGAATACCATGGGTAAATTTAATTTGCACAAGGGTATGGAATATGTGTTGGGCTATGATCACCAAAGTTTTTCGGGACGTGATGACGTCCTACTGATTGCGGACCAGTCTGAACAGGTTGGCGCCGTTTACTTCCAGGCCAGGACCACAAGTGCCTGGTTTGAAAATACCTCGCTAGCATTTGGCGTCAGGCACAATGAACAATCCGATGCCGGCGGCACCACTGTCTGGAACTTCAGTGGTAAACATGAATTCAACGATAGCGTTTTTATGCGTGGCAACATCGGCACGGCTTTCCGTCTTCCCGATGCATGGCAATTGTTTGGTAACGACCCCTGTTGCACACAAGGTAACCCGGCACTGGAAGGTGAAGAAAGCGTCAATGTCAACGTCGCGCTGGGCGGTCAATTAGATAACATCGCAAATGGCTTGAGCTGGGAGCTTATTGGATTTCATCGTGCCGTTGATAATCTGATTGGCAGCGCCAACCGCATTAGAATAAACAGTACCAACAAAGTGGAAATGATCGGTGGCGAACTCATCGCCTCATTGGCCATTAATCCGGAATGGCAAACCAATCTGGATTTTGTCTACACCGACGCCGAGGCGAACGGCAGCGACCAGCAAATTGTCGATATCCCCAGGACGACAGTAAAATGGAATCTGAATTACCAGCCACAGCAATACCCCCTGGGCCTGTCATTATCACTAATACACGTAGGAGACGTCTTTTCCGATGTCGGTGGTTTCTTTGCCACGGGCGAGAATGCGGAACACGGTGATTACACAGTGGTTGATCTGTCCGGTTATTATCAACTTGGGCAGGATGGAAAACACCGCCTTGGATTCCGGGCGGAAAACCTATTGGATGAAAACTATAACACCTCTATTCGTACGGCCACCCGTGACAACGGCACAGCTTATCTGTATGGAAATCGTGGTGTCCCTATGAGTTTTCACTTGAATTACACCTATCGTTTCTAATCAGCCGGCAGTAGGGTAGTGCACGCGAGCTTGTACTATAATAGGCAGATTCCTTATCTGTTTCCTTTTAATATAATTAGCCATGTTCAAGACACTTGTCCTCATACATCGTTATATCGGTATTGCCATTGGCTTGCTCATGGTGCTCTGGTGCGTGTCCGGTATTGTTATGATGTATGTGCAGTATCCTTCGCTTGATCAGAATATGCGTCGACAGGGGCTACCACCACTTGATCTAACTGATTGTTGTCAACTGCCAGCGGATGACACCAATGATCAAACGGTCGACTATCTTGAAATTGAAATGCTGGCTAACACCCCCATCCTCCGTCTGGGCTGGTTACCAGATGATGAATTGAGCATTAACCTGCGTAGTGGCGAATGGCTCTATGAGACCTCTGAACAGCAAGCGCAGAAAATTGCTGATTCATTTAATCACCATGCCGGTTATCCGGGTAAGCCAGTCTATCTTGGACCAGTTGAAAAAGATCAATGGACCATTCAGGTAAAATATTCTTCCCATGCACCTATGTATCATTTCGCTCTAAACGATCCCGATAACACAGAGCTGTATATCTCTAGCACGACCGGTGAAGTGGTGCTGGTAACGACAGCCCATCAACGCATCTGGAACTGGTTTGGTTCCGTACCCCATTGGCTTTACTTTACAACACTTCGTGAGGACATCAGATTATGGAGCAATACCGTCATCGTCCTGTCCCTTATCGGTACATTTTTAACACTTATTGGTATCTACATTGGTATCACGAAGTTCCGCTTCAAAGCAAAAGCACAGGTACGGACGCCCTACAAAGGTTGGGCCTACTGGCACCACATCATCGGCCTCGTCTTTGGATTATTCGTTCTGACCTGGGTCATCAGCGGCTTTTTTTCCATGGCGCCTTTTGGATTTCTGACAGGTGCATCACATCAGGAAGAAGCGATACGGCTACGGGGTGAACCCATGAGTTGGAATCAGGTAGAAGACATAGTGACAGGTTTATCCTCTCAACAATTTCCAGGCGATGTAAAAATACTAGAAGTAAACACCCTGCTCGGTAAACCGGCCTTGGTGACCTATAACTCAAAAAATGAATCCAGTCGTATTAATCTGGAAACAATGGAGCCAGATTTGATTGATGAAAAGTTATGGACAAAAATTACAGCGAGTGTTGGAACTGATACACAGATCTTACAAAGCGGATGGTTGAACGAGGGTGACAGCTATTACTATGAGCATCACAATCAAAGACGATTCCCCGTGTATCGTATTATCGTCGACGATGCCGGTGAGACACATTACTACCTTGATGCAGTCAGTGGCAGGATGCTTGACAAAATGGATGGTAATCGACAATGGTACCGCTGGTTGTTCAATGCCCTGCACAGCTGGAATTTCACAGCACTGTTTCGTACAAGACCTTTCTGGGATGGTTTGATGTTGCTGTTGTTATGTGGTGCAACCACAGTATGTATGACAGGTTTCTACATGGGTGTCAGAAGATACCTATAATGAATATTATTGAGCGGCATACTCATTATATATACGCATTTCCCGGATATTCTCAGCCCTTGAAGAAGAACCTCGGTGACAATACTGTCGTAATATTCGCAAATGTTGGTTCAAGCGATCCACTTGGCATCAACTATGACAATGTTTGGGAGTCAAATGGCGACCTCAGCTGGATCGGCAAGACCAGATCGAAGTTGACTGATAAAGTTATTCAAGAAATGTTGATTGAAGAATGTAAGGTCTTGGTATTCACAAGATCGGGAAAGCGAGATCCGTGGTTCTATAACGGCATCGCGACCCCGGTAGATATTCAGGATGAAACACCAGTAATTATTCGTTGGTCTTTCGAAGAGAGAGCTATTAGAGCAAGGGCAGAATATCAAGGATCCGCTCTACAGAGCAGCGAAGACAATACCTACAACCTCCTATACGTGGCATCTGCAACCAACCTGGGAACCTCTGAAGAACTAGATGTCAGGAAAATTGAACACAAACTCTAACTTAACCATTGGTCTCGTTATTGGGGGCAGGTCATGAACAAGCTATCTATTTCGCTTTTTGTAATATTACTAATTGTATGCCTAACTGGTTATTACTACTGGACAACCACACCAGAATACTCGCTGAAACAAATTGCAACCGCGATCGAACAACATGATGTCGATACATTTGAAAAGCACGTCGATATCGAAAATTTTGTCGAGAGTGCAATTGACCAATTTATGCTAGAGCAACTGTCTTCGGTCACTGATGCAAAAAGTAGTGGTTGGGAAAGTTTAGGAGCTGCGTTCGGTGCCGGTTTGATTGAAATGATGAAACCAAAACTCGTTAGTTATGCCAAAAAGTCAATTATTCATTATGTTGAAACGGGAAATATTGATGATGATATTAATGTTAAGGAAGATGAAATAACTATCGCAACCTTGACTAGCAGTATTGGTTTGGCCGATAAAAATAATTTAAATTTCAAAATAACCAAGAATGGCAAAGTAGCCATATTGAAAATACCTTACCATAATGACGAGATTCAGACGGATATGGTAATCCAGATCACCATGCGAGACAAAGGTGGGTATTGGAGAATTATTGAAATCAAAAACTTGCAAGATATGCTCGCTCAAATCGAGTCGACTAAAGAGCAGCAATTGCTCGCTGCAAACCAGCCTATAAAAGACAAAATAGAAAAAACGATTACAGTACTGCAATTGCAAAAAACAAGTGTTGGCAAAAAATCTTGGGAAGAAAAAGTCCGTATTAGTATGGCGATTCGAAATGACCACTTACGTAACATTGTAGAAGTAAGCGGCGAGATCGTGATTAAAGATAAAAGTGGTGAAGTAATAAAGTCATTACCTGTTACCGTTGAGACACCGATAAAAATTGGAACCGCTGAAATATTGAATTGGGAGATTGATATCAATCAGTTTAAAAGTGATGATGTCAAATTGTACAAGTTATCCAATAACGAAGTTGATATCGATTTTACAGCATCAAGAATTAAACTTGATAATGGTAATGAAATTAAACTATTTTCTGATTGGAACGAAATGAAATCCTATCAATTATAGGGGGATTTCGTTAGGAAAAGTTATTTTATTTGCTAGTTGAACACTAGGAGATTAAAAAGAATCACTTATTGTGATTGGGTATTAAAAAGCACCGTTGATAAAATGACGGATGGCAAAATTATAGAAGCCTATACCCAATCATCTGATACATCTTCACTCTAGTATCAAAGGTTGTTGATTTGCATGCTCGTTTGACCCACTTATGATGGCACAAAGAACTGCTTATCTTTTCCTGTCTCCCAAACATTAATCGTTTGCCAAAAACTCGGCCAAGGTCCGCGGTCAGAGCGATGCCGCCGTGTTTTAGGCTCCAAAATTCAGCCAAGCCAGGGCATTCGCGGCCGTCTGCGGCACGGGCCCCTAGAAAAAACAAGACTAGGCCAGCTAAAACTATTGTTGGTACTTCTGTTGGTACTTTTCTAGACAGATAGATAAAGGTATAGATATATAAAGGGTCTTAGAGGCCTCTTCGATTCCCGCCGCCTCCACCAAAAAAAGATAGCCCCTTGTTATCCAAGGGGTTTTTCTTTATCTAGCTTTCAATTGAATACACTTTCTCAGAGAGTGATACAGCTATTAGTTTTCTATTGGTCAAATTTTGGGAGTTTTGCGAACAAAGTAGCCGATACGATCATAAAGGCTGCCGCTGTGAACAAAGATGCGGTATAAGAGCCAGTCGCGTCACGAATCGCACCGAGGATTACTGGACTAAGGCCCGATGCCGCATCAGCTAAACTTTACTTTTGGGTGAATTTTCGTAATGTTTTGGCAACCGCTGAAATAGCTTCTTTACCCTCATCAAGCACACCTGCTAAGGATACAAATGGATGGAACATTCCTGGATATTCTTGCAGGCTGACATCAATACCACTGGCCGTCAGGCGGTTGGCGTAGGCCACGCCCTCATCTCTTAATGTATCGTAGCCTGCAACTATAATTAATGTTGGTGGTAAGTGCGTCAGCTCTTTTGCTATAAGCGGAGCGTAACGAAAGTCTTCGCGATTTTTGTCTGAGACAATGTAGCTTTCATGAAACCAAAGCACTGTATCTCGCTCCAAAAAATAGCCTTTTGCAAAGGCAAGGTGCGACGAAGAATCCGCATGAGATGCTGTGGCTGGGTAGATCAACACTTGGCATTTGATATTGGATATGCCCTGGTCTCTTGCCAGTATTGTGACCACGGCAGCTAAACTTCCTCCAGCACTGTCGCCACTGATAGCGATATTATTTTTATCCCCACCAAAAGTTTCAGCTTGCTGTAGCACCCACAACAAAGCGGTATAGGCATCATCTATTGCCGCTGGAAATTTATGCTCTGGCGCTAGACGGTAATCCACCGATACGATGATACAGTCAGACTGCACACAGATTTGCCTACACAATGTGTCGTAGCCGTCTAGGGTGCCAATTACCATTCCCCCACCGTGATAAAAAATACATACAGGTAAGAGTGCCTGTGACTGCTTAGGCGAGTAAATACGTATTGGAATCGATAAGTTGTTTTGTTCAACAACGCGGTTTTCTACTGAAAAGACATCGACCCACTGGGACGCGAAATATTTCGGCCTTGCAGCATAGGCTTCCCGTGCTTTCTCTGCCCCTAAAGCGCGCATAGGGGTTCTGTCTGAGGCGTTAATAATATCAAGGAATGCTTTGGCTTGCGGATGTAAGGGCATGTTATATGTCTCTTGCTTAAGGACTAGTTAGTTCGGTGGGTTTCTGCTTGAGAGTACGCAGTTGTCGCATTGCGTAAATCGACAATAACAGACCGATGGTGCAGGCGAAAATACCGACAATGGCCATTGAATAACGCAAGTCTGCTGGATCACGAAAAACATAATCGGTTAACACCGCCACAAGCGTTGGCCCTACGCCTAATCCTAGAATGTTGAGAGTAAATAGATAAAGGGCTGCTGCCTGTGCCCGCAGACGGTTAGGGGTAATGTCATGAACTACCGCCATGGCAATCCCTAGAGGCAAACCATGGATAAATTTAATCACCGCGACAAGTCCCAGGGATACCCATGGGTTGTCTACCAGAGTCACGGTGGCGGCAGGGATCAGCAGTGCCGCAAAAGCGATCACAGTTATGCGAACATGGGCTAAACCATCACCGCGACTCGCCCTAGCACTGGCTATTAGGCCGCCAGAAATTATCCCGGCTGGGGCGAATATCAAAACCACAGTGCCATAATATTTGCTCACTTGGAGCGTATCCCAGCCGTAGGTTCGAATAAAGAACGACGGTGTCCATGCCGTCAGTGAATAAGAGTAGAGCGCGCCAAAGGCCATCGCTAGATAAAAACTCAGGTAAAAACCCTTGCGTTGTCTAAACCAATGCATAGCCTCGCCCATGGGTATGGTTTTTGGCGCACCTGACACTAGTCCTTGCCTAGCAGGCTCACGCAGTGCCATGACCAAAAAGAAGAACAGCAGGCCTGGGGAGCCTACGGCGATAAATGTTAATTGCCAACCGCGTAATTCGCCTACCCATGGGAGGGTGACTGTGCCTACATTGTCAAAAAACTCGATTACCTGTCCGCCCAGCAACATGGCTACACCCACACCTAGATAGATCCCCATGGTGTATACGCTCATGGCTTTGGCGCGCTTTTCCTCAGGAAAAGAATCAGAAATAAGTGAGTATGCAGCAGGTGACAGTGCTGCCTCGCCAGCCCCAACACCAATTCTTGCGGCAAATAAATGGCCAAAGTTTTTCGCCAAACCACAGGCCACTGTCATTGCACTCCAAAAAAGAACGCCCACCGCAATAATTGAACGCCGGCTTTTACTGTCAGCTAGGCGCGCAATTGGGATGCCCAGAAAAGTGTAAAAAACGGCAAATGCCAAACCATATAAAAGGCTGATTTGTGTGTCGTTCAATAATAGGTCGCGCTTGATAGGTTCTATCAAAAGGACAATGACCGTGCGATCAAGAAATGAAAACATATAAAGCAGCATAAGCAGCAGAGTCATATACCAAGCATAAACAGGGCTGGGTCTCTCTGGTGTTACAACTGGGCTAGTGGTTTCTGGCATTGGTTCAACGTTCATTTTTATGACCTTTTTTATTGTACTTAATAGATCAAAGAGAAAACAATAAGAGTGTTACTATCTTGTCCTACATAGTTGTAGCGTTGGTTAGTGGATCAGAACTACGCTATAGGCAAGGGTATTAGCCTGCAGTCCAGCCTCCGTCCACAAGTATGTGGGTGCCGGTGACCAGAGATGATGCAGCCGATGCCAAATAGAGGGCCGCACCCATTATGTCTTCCACCTCGCCCACACGGCTAAGCTTGATCTTGTCTTGGATCCATTTCAAACCTTCGGGATTATCTAATGTGGCTTGAGACAGGGGTGTACGAATAAAGGTCGGGCAGATGGTATTGATGCGGATACCCAATGGACCCCATTCAATAGCCATACTTTTGACCATGCCTTCCAGGGCATGCTTGGATGCGCAATAAACGCTGCGATGAGTGCCGCCAATGTGGCCCATTTGTGATGAAATATGAATGATTGATCCATCGATCTTAGCCGCTTTCATTAACTGTGCGGCGTAAATTGACAAGAAATAGGCTGACCGCAGATTAACGTCCATGACACTGTCAAAGTCCTCTGCTGAGGTTTCAAGAGCCGGCTTTTGCCGCGCCATTCCTGCGGAATTTATGACGATATCAAATGGCTGCTGCAGCGCAGTTTTCAATGCACCAAGATCCGTTTGATCTAGGGTTAATGCCTGTGCGTCTAATCCCTTTGCTGTTATTGCATCAACGGTTTGATTCAAACGGTCTGCACTGCGCGCAGCACAGACAACCGATGCACCTGCCTCTGCCATAGTCACGGCACAGGCTTGACCGATCCCAGAGGATGCGCCGGTCACTAAGGCACGCTTGCCCTGTAGGGAGAAAGATGGGGTAGAGGGCAATATCATAATGTAGCTCCAACACAAAAATGCGCGGGGAACCTCTTCCCGACTTTGTTAAACGATCGCAAGCGACCAAAGGCGGTTGCGATCGTTGCACGGTTTTTTATTGCTAGATTCATTTATTCAGTAACAGCGCGATAAGGGGCGCCTGTTCCGTATGGCACATCAATTCCGCCGTAGCGACGCACACGCATATTGCACTGCTCTGCATGACCGACAAATCCTTCGAGCATGCATAAACGGCTACCGTATTCTCCAACCAAGGTTGCGGCCTCGTCGGTCATGATTTTTTGGTAGGAATGGGTCTTCAAAAACTTACCCACCCATAAGCCTCCTGTATAACGTCCGGCTTTTTTAGTGGGCAATGTATGGTTTGTTCCAATCACCTTATCGCCGTTGGAAACGTTAGTCCTTGGACCAAGAAAAAGCGCGCCGTAACAGGTCATGTGTTCAAGGAACCAATCATCACGGGTGGTCATGACTTGGACGTGTTCCGATGCCATATCGTTTGCGACGGTCAACATCTCCTCATAGGTACCACATAAGATCACTTCGCCGTAATCAGCCCAGCTGACGGCCGCAGTGTCTGCCGTGGGTAAAATTTTCAGCAAGCGATCAATTTCGCGCAACGTATCATCGGCAAGTTTGCGCGAGTTGGTCAGCAATACCGCGGGGCTGTTGTAACCATGTTCCGCCTGTCCTAATAAGTCTGTGGCGCAGAGTTCGCCGACGACGGTATCATCGGCTATCACCATTGTCTCAGTAGGGCCGGCGAACAAATCAATTCCAACACGACCAAACAGCTGCCGTTTGGCCTCAGCGACGAATGCGTTGCCCGGGCCAACAAGCATATGAACGGGCTTAATCGTTTCAGTCCCAATGGCCATTGCGCCAACGGCCTGAATACCGCCCATAACGTAGATCTCGTGTGCACCACCAAGATGCATGGCAGCAATAACCGCCGCATTGGGTTTGCCCTTAAACGGCGGCGTGCAGGCTAGAATCCGTGGTACCCCAGCCACCGTGGCTGTGGCTACGGACATATGGGCGGATGCAACCATCGGAAACTTGCCACCGGGAACATAGCAACCAACGGATTGTACTGGGATATTTTTGTGACCCAAGATAACGCCCGGCAGGGTTTCTATTTCAATATCTAGCATGCTGTCACGCTGTGCTTGGGCAAAGTTTCGAACCTGCGCTTGGGCAAATTTGATGTCGGCCAACTCACGCTCCGACAGCGATGCCATTAAGTCAGAAATCTCTTGCTCTGAAAGCTTAAAAGAGGGTGGCGTATAATTATCGAAGTTCGCAGATAGTTCGCGCACCGCGACGTCGCCACGTAATTCAATATCTTTCAGGGTTGCCTCCACAACCGCCTTGGTCTTGGCATCATCTTCTGCACGTTCTGAGTTTGGTTTTCCGCGTTTAAGATATTGGACAGCCATGATTTTTGCCTTAATTTAGTGTGTGGCTCTATAGTGTTGTTGTTTTTGCTTCCCAGGATGCAAGGGCTACTTTAATCTCATCGACACCCTGCATTACCTGGGCTTCAGTAGGTGAAAAATTGTCTTTGAGCATTTTTCTAGCCAACATGTGCTGCCCCGGCCGGTTTATGTTTTCAACCGCGCACAGGAGCTTATCCAGGTAGTGATAAACAGCAAAGTTGCCATCAGCCGGATTACCGCTGACCAATCCGCTACACCTGTTTTCAGAGGGTCTGCCACCAGCTACCACGTGACTTTCATGCGGATACCGTCGAGCTCCTGGGAGGCAACGAGCTGACAGCTTAAACGACTGGTTGGTGTCCGCCCGGACTCGACCATATCGAGCATCTCATTTTCCATGGCGAAAGGTTGGCCCGCCGCGACGCCGCTAGTCTCGTCAACTTCAACATGGCAGGTTGCACAGGCCATGGAGCCACCACATTCGCCGTAAATGGATTCGATGTCATTGGCAATCGCCGCTTCCATCAGATTGACACCTTCTGCTACAGAGGCGTTGTGCTCAGTACCGTCTGGATACACCCAACAAACGTTGATCATTATTTATTCTCCTAAGTCTACTTTCAGTTTTACAGGGCCTCGAAAGCCCATGTTGAGCGGCCACTGGATTGTATCTTCCTCGTCTAGTCGCATGTTCGGATAACGCTGAGTCAACTCTTCGAGCAGAATTTTCATTTCCATGCGAGCCAGTGGCGCGCCCATACAAAAATGAATGCCGTTGCCAAAGGCCAGATGCTGTCGGGCATTCTTGCGCTCAACATCAAACTTCATCGGGCACTCAAAGGAGTCTTCATCATGATTCGCAGATACCAGTGACATCAGAATGGCAGACCCTTTGGGAATGGCGACGCCACCGATTTCAACATCGGTAAGAGTCAAGCGACGCCAGGTGATGAACGGGGTCATATAGCGCAACCCTTCCTCGACGGCATTGGGAATAAGTGCAGGGCTTTTCACCAGCTTTTGCCACTGTTCGCGGTCGCTGAGCAGCGCCCAGAGCAAACTCGCAGAGCCATTTGAGGTGGTCTCATGACCGGCGGCAAGCACACCGTGAATAAGGCTAGCCACCTCATTCATACTTAATACTTCATCATCCCCATTGCGCGTGCGCAACAGATGACTGACATAGTCATCGCCATCGAAGCCATTTTCTAAACCCGTCTTTAAACGCGAGTTGGCGACACTTTTACAGAAATCAAAATACTCCACTAACCCACGGGCACCATCAATCGAATCCTCTTCTGTGGGCTTTCCCCAGGTCATATTAAAGGTGTTATCTGACCACTTTTTGACTCGGTAAGATTCTTCCTGTGGCACACCAACTAACAGAAACAACACTTTTGCCGGAAGCTCGTAAGTCACAGCCTCGACCAAATCGACGGCGTTCTTTCCCTCCAGAGTGGCGATCTGCTGTCGAGTAAGTTCACGGACTTGCGACTCATACTGGGCAAAGCGCTTTGTGTTCAGAAACTGCCCGGAGATATTGCGAATCCGAGTATGCTTGGGTCGGTCCGTATTTGCCTGGGTTGGCTCACGGGTATAGTGACCATCAACCATGATTTGCTGAACTTCTGATGAAAATGCGTTAATCGGGGATTGCGAATTACTGGCAGAAAAGCGGTCCGGGTCTCGGAAGATAGCCTGGATATCATTTTTTTTGGTAACAACCCAGCAGCTCAGCTCTTCATTGTAAAAAACCGGCTCACTCTCCCGAGCTTCTTTCAGGAACTCGAACATTCCATCTTGTTCATAGGGGCGAAAACGCTCGCCTAATTTGCCACTTGAAAAAGGGCAGGATTGCAGGTCTTTAGTCATTGTTTTTATTCCTCTTAAGGTTGACGGTTCTCGGCAAGCAGGGAATTATCGTAATCCATACCGACAATCCACTCTCCGGCGACCAATGATCTCGATGTCGAATAGCGGTTTAACTCAGCGATCAGCCCAGCCATATCTTGTGCAGGCCCAACAGGTGGCGACGCGATATTCTCGATCTCTGAGACACGAGTATGAAATGCCGCATGGCCGTGTGCATCAATAAAACTCGGTAGCAGTGCAGACTCACCTATATGAACGAGTTCGTCTTCTTCTCCAGTCCAATGACGTTTTTCACCAACAAAGACGATCGCCCCATCTTTCACGGCGACAAAATCAGTGGGCCTGGCCTGGTCACTAAAGGCAATAATGTTGCTGCCAAAAAAAGCGATGTCAGCCTTAAGACTTTCTGTCGGCACCGACGCCGGTTCAGGAGTAGAGCTACCACAGCCAACACTAAGGATGATTATTATCAGTAGACTTGTATGCTGTATCTTTGAACGGTTCAAAGTCGCTACTCCTGAATTCTGACGGTTAATGAATTCTAACGACCATGGCGGCGCCAGCACCAGCGGCGCCGGATATAGCGATGAGTCCAGTATGCTTTTTTCGGCGCTCCAATTCATCGATCATCATGCCTAGAATATTAACGCCTGTTGCGCCCATTGCATGGCCCATGGCGATGCCGCCGCCATTGACGTTGTAACGGTCCAAAGGCACATCAAGTTGCTTAGCAAAATTCATCGCCGTTGCCGCAAATCCCTCATTGAATTCCCACAAGTCTATATCTTCTCCAGCTATCCCCGTGCGTTCAAGCACGTCTTTGGCTGCGGCATAGCCTCCCGTCAATCCTTCAATTGCGGCAGCGCTCTTAGCAGAGAAGCCAATAATTTCCGCTCGTACTGGCAGGCCCAAACTAGCTGCCATTTCACCAGTAGCAAGTAGCGCCAGTGATGCGCCGTCGACCATCCCCGGAGAGTTCCCTGGGTGGTGGTGGTGAGGGATATGGTCAACCTCTGGGAAGCTTTTACAGAGTAGTTCGTCAGACCCTTGCGCACCTAAAGCCTCAAAAGAAGGGTTGAGTCTAGCCATACTTTCAATTGATGAGCCTGGGCGAATTAATTCATCGTCACTTAACAATACGTCCCCAAGTTCATTCTTGACGGGAACTAGAGAGCGCTTGAAGTAACCTTTTTCTGTAGCCAGTGCCGCTTTGTTGTGGGATGCCGCAGCATAGGCATCCAGCTCTTCTCGTGAGTATCCTTGCTGACCGGCGATAAAATCTGCTGTCACACCGTTGGGGATAAAGGGCACCTTAGATGAGACATCCGGATCGGTGAATAGAGGGCCTCGGTCCGACAGAATAGGGACTCTAGACATGGATTCTACTCCGCCAACCACATAGAGCTCACCTTGGCCTGAAAGCAGTTTGGCTGCAGCCATAGAGCAGGCGGTAACACTGGAAGTACAAAAACTGTTGACTGTCGTCCCTGAACCTCGCGTTTCCCAGCCGGCGTAGAGCGCGGCGGTGTGTGCTATGTTGCCGCCCTGATCATTCAATTGCCCGACGCAACCTAAGATAACCTCGTCGACTTTGGATGGATCAATAGCCGTTCTATTTCTCATCTCATCGAACAGAGTTTTCAATAAATCAACTGGTTTAACCTGATGTAGCGCGCCTTTAGGGCTTCCTTTGCCGCGCGGAATACGAATAGCTTCGAGTACAAAAACACCCATTGTTGACACTCCTATGAAAAGTTAAGGCGCAGTCTTATTGCGCTGATTGCGTTCTTGAGCTTCGCGGATATCGCTGCCGCGGCCCCAGTATGCATGTGATCCAAAGGGCACCCACTGAGGCAGTTGCACTCGGGCTATCGGGCCTTCTGAGACTTTTTTGGCATCCCAGATGTAAACTTCAGTTTCCTTCTTGTCGCCAACGTAGGCGATTAAATAGCCATCGTCTTCGTCTTTTGAATCAGCCCTTGGCGCAAATACAGGCTGCTGCATAAATTTACCCTCAGGCAGTATATACCTATCGGTTTCCCGCATTTTTTGGTAATCAAACTTTTGAATACCGTTGTGCAAGAAGAAAGGGATCTCAGGGACTAATGCGTTGTAGGAATAGCGGTTCTTTATACCCAAGTATGCAGAGTTGATTCCGGGAGACTCTGCGCAGCTGTCGTCAATAATGCGCTCGCTAGCCTCTCCAGTCTTCAAGTTGAATCTATATTCGGTTAGGCGCGGCTGGGTGATATGGTAGGAAAGAAAATAGTTTTGTATCTTTACTCTTGACGTGCCTGCTGGAACCATGGGTAAGGGGTTGAGCTGTTTGTAGGCATAGGCAATGATACAGTCGTCTTCTTCATAAGCATTCACAGTATGCAAGATGTACGTTGGCTCACATTCAAACCAGACTACATCAGCGCCTTTACCGTAGCGAGGTATAACGCCGAATCGTGACGCCTTAGTCTGATCAAATAGCAGCTTCTTCTTTTTTTGTAGCAGTAGTTCAGGATCCCAAAATAGTGGCAAGTCATGGACTATGGTGTGGTTTTCGGTGATCCAGCAGTCGTGGGGTAGGCGAGGGCCGGGAAGCGCAATGTCAGTAGCGCAAATCAGTTTATTATTTTTGTCGACAACCCCGTACTGCATATAGGGTTCTTCCTGAAAGCTGTAATTGAAGAACAAAAATTCTCCGGTACGCTCGTCAACTTTTGAATGGGCAGAAACTCCCTTGACCCAATCGCCACTGAAGTCCTCTGCGCCAATTGTGTGAAAGTCGACAGGATCCAGCCTGTAAGGCTTACCACAACGAGAAAACATGGTTTTGAATTCGCCATTATGAAGAAGGACATCTGTACCGGAATTATTTTTTAGGCCATCTTCAGCTTGAAACCCATCGCGCAAGCCAGGATACAAGCCTTCGCCCGCTTCCTGTTCCTTTAAATAACCCTCAGTCATCACCATACGGTTTCTATAGTCAGCCTGGCCCTGCTTAAAAGCCACCCCATGGACCATGCCATCTCCATCAAACCAGTGATAGCGACCGCTGATTGAATGTTCAATAGGGTTGTGGGAGTTACGAATATAAACCCCATCAAGATCCGATGGAATTTGCCCTACTACCTTAAGGTCGATTGCCGTTATTTCCTTGTCGACAGGACCATGATAGCTATCGTGCAGATAGTCGTTTCCCTCTTCGGTCATTTTCAAAGTCAGCGAGTTGTGAATTATTACACTATCCATAATGCGGGTCCTCATTAGATGTTAGACTACAGTGGGTTTGACTTGTTGTTCACATGTCTTAGAGCTATGGTAAAGTAACTTCATTAATAATACTAGCTATTCATAAACATACGTAGGGATAGAAAATGACTCCGGCACGCAAAAATATTAGCGCTTTTGAGATTATGGGAGACTACTGGAGCCTGCTGATCGTTCGGGAGTTAATGTATGGGGCATCCAGTTGGTCGGCCTTCAGCGCAGTGATTTCAATACCCCCGTCCACTCTGAGTAATCGGCTTGCAAAGCTTGTTGCTGCAGGTTGTGTGGTAAAAAGTGAGCAGCCAAAGCGTGCTAAAGGAACGTATAAGCTGACTGAGGCGGGTAAGGGGTTGTTTCCAATTCTCATTGTAGCCAGAGAGTGGCAGCTGCGGTGGGACTTGCGTCCTGGAGCCTTTGTTTCTCCCTGGGTGCATGAATGTGGGGCGCCTTTGCATTGCAAGACCACCTGCATGGCCTGTTACGGGGAGGTTCTATCCCAGGATATTCTCTTTAAAGGAGAGGCCCTTGCGCATGAGCATGGGGGTACATTGAACCACAGGACGAGCAATAAAATTAATGTCGATCTTCGCACTAGTAACGCAAAAATAGCAAAAATCACAATTTTCTTGGGGGATCAGAAGGCCCTGAAAGTTATGGATGCTCTTCTTCGGGGGTATAATCGTTTCGATCACATTCAAAAATGGACAGGATTGCACCCAGCTGTTTTGTCTGCGCGCCTTCGCAAGCTGCAGCTCCTTGATCTCTGTGTTACCCGTCTGTATCAAGATCTTCCTGATCGGTTTCTGTACATCACAAGTGACGCGGGAAAAGAGCTGATTGGCTTGATAGTGCAGCTTATGGAGTGGGATGCTGGTGCGAAAGGCGCCGGCTCGGCTCGGGCTCTGTTGCACCATAAGCCCTGCAGTCACGCACTGAAGGTTGCGCTGATATGTCGCGCCTGCGAAGGCCATATAACCTATGAGAACACTTCAGTTAACCTCTAGGCTCCCACTCTAAGCCCTGAAAAAGCACCTTCTTCTCTCTTCGCTAGCTGGCCTGCTGGCGGAGTTGGCGCACCTGTCTTTTTGCCGCTTTTAACCCGTTTGGATGAAGCTTCAGTTAACATCTCTCTAAAATAATAGTTGACCAACTTCACTTATAATAGTTAAATGTTGAAAAATAAAGGGGTAAATTCGGTTGCCAAAAAGCAAAAAAGACAATAATTCTGCAGCTGGCTATGGTTCTAGTGACGGACAAAGCTCGGCTAATCTAGTGGCCTTTTGGTTGATGCTAGCCTACTGCCTCTCTTTTCTAGATCGTCAATTACTGGTGTTAATGATTGAACCAATCCAGCGTGATTTAGGTATCAGCGACACAATGTTCAGTCTGTTACACGGAGCTTCTTTTGCTTTGTTCTACACCATAACGGGACTATTTCTTGGCAAGATTGTTGATACTAAGAGCCGTGTCAAAATAATCGCTTTTTCAGTTTTCTTATGGAGTTTGGCTACCGCAGTAAGCGGCATCTCTCGCAGCTTCTTTCAGTTGTTTTTGGCGCGTATGTTTGTCGGTGTTGGCGAAGCAGGCCTGTCGCCAGCAACCTATTCGCTACTTGGGGATCTATTTGATGCCAAGAAGCGCTCATTGGCATTTGCTATTTATGGTGCAGGCATCTATCTGGGTACTGGTCTTGCCTTTCTGCTTGGCGGGAAATTGGTAGGCTATCTTTCGGGCCTACCACCTACGGATCTACCCTTTTTGGGAGAGATATACAGTTGGCAAATAGCATTTTTTGTCTTTGCCGCGCCAGGTATTTTTCTGTCAATACTATTCTATTTTTTCGTTGCCGAACCTGTCAGGGGAGGGCAAGAAAACACAGCCAATCTCAGTGCGCCTGCTAAAGAAGCAGCTCCAGTAAGCTTTACGGCGTTCTTACGCCACTATCGCGCGAATCTAACACCTTATCTTGGCCATAATCTTGGTTATGGCTTGCACATGATGTTTAGCTACTCATTCCTGGCCTGGACGCCTGCAATGCTGATGCGAGTGCATGGCCTAGAGATTGGTGAAGTCGGTCTGTATATCGGCTTATGTCTGCTTATTTGCGGGCCTGGGGGTAGTTTTGCAGGCGCTGCGCTGTCTAATTACTTTGCTAAACGCGGCGTTTCAGACGCCCAATTGCGGATTAGTGCCATAGGTTCATTGCTACTTGGCCTTTTTGGAGCCTTGTCAGCTGGCCTAGACGATACCCAGTTGTCAATCGCTGCTGCTGCTGCTGCTATTTTCTTTATGGGGCTGCCTGCAGGACTCAATGGCGCTACTCTACAGACTATTACACCGCCCCATTTTAGAGGTCAGGCGGGCGCGTCCTTTATGTTGATTGGTAATATTTTGGGGCTAGGCTGTGGGCCACTTTTGGTCGCTCTATTAACAGACTATGTGTTCATGGACCAATCTATGGTTCATTACTCGTTGCAAGTCTTTGCATTGACGACAATGCCGCTATCGGCAATTTTACTTTGGAGGGTGAGGCGCTACTTCGCCATTGGAAATCCTGCTAATAATGCAGATCTAACTGTCGCAACAATTGATGGCAGTGGGGCGCAGCTATGATCTTCGCCTCAAAGGACAGGATAGAGTCATGCACAGCTAAAGGCTGGTGGGGTAGTGAGACTTTAGATCAGCTGTTTCTCAGAAATGTGGCCAATAACCCTGATCGTACCGCAGTGGTAGATCCCGATAACCGTGGGGAAATAACCCATGGAAAAAACCAACGCCTAACCTATCGTGAATTGAATCGAAAGGTCACAGAGGCCGCCGAGGAGTTGATAAAGCGTGGCGTTATAAAAGATGACATTGTTGTATTTCAGCTTCCCAATATTCATGAAAGTATTTTGATGCTCTTGGCCTGTAGCCGCGTCGGCGCCTTAGCAAGTCCTATTCTCGTTGACTTCTCTGACCACGAGCTTGAACAAATCCTCGGTCATTTGCAACCGAAAATATTTGTCACCGTTAACCGATTTAAAAAACGCCATCTTTTGGCTGATGCGAAACCCATTTGTCAAAAGTATGAGGTTATCTGTATATCTGTGGAGGACTTAGATCAATCTTTTTCCGAGTCTCAATTAGAGGCTGCTGAAAAAACTATCGCCTCCCATCAGCTGGGTCATGCATTAACCGCTAACGATGTGAACACTCTTTGCTGGACATCGGGCACCGAAGGGTTTCCAAAGGCCGTAATGCGAACGCATAACCAATGGATGGTTACTGGAAGAGCAATGACCGATAGCGCGTCTATTCGCGATGGCGACGTTATCCTTAATGCTCGACCGCTGGTGAATATGGCTGCTATAGGCGGTGGACTTTATTCTTGGCTAATCTGTGGTGGCTCTTTTGTGCTGCATCACCCGCTCAGTATACCGCTGGTGCTTGAGCAGCTTAAGCGTGAAAAGGTCACCCTGACCTTTATGCCCCCTGCCTTTATTATTAGCCTACTGCAAGATCCGGTAGTACGTCAGCAAGCAGACCTAAGGAGTTTGCGTACTATGGGTTCTGGCTCTGCCGCGATACCTGGCTGGGCGATCGAAAATATGAAAAGCGAATACGACATTGATGTGATCAATTTCTTCGGATCCAACGAAGGTATTTCGTTACAGAGTAATGTACTTACGGTACCAGACCCAACACTGCGCGCTACCTATTTTCCGCGACTAGGTCGCAGTGAGTTTAATTGGCCGTTATCGCCGACTTCTCTGCAAATGGAAACCAAAATTGTCGACCTTAAAACGGAAGCCGAAATTACCGTTCCAGGATTGGCGGGAGAGTTGAGAGTCAAAAGTAGCGGGATATTTGATGGCTACTATAAATCACCGGAACTCACTAAAGCAGCTTTTGACGAAAACGGCTTTTATCGCTCCGGTGACCTGTTTGAAATCGCTGGTGATGGCGAGCTGTTTTCCTATTACAAATTTGTAGGTCGGTGTCGGGAGCTGATTGTCCGTGGGGGGATGAATATCGCCCCAATGGAGATTGATAATTTGCTCTCTGATCATCCGCTAATTCTTGATGTGGCCGCCTTCGGCTACCCAGACGAAAGACTGGGGGAAAAAATAGGCGTGGCCATAGTCGCTAAATCTGACCAAGCCCTTTCACTTGAGCAGATTGTCGAGTACCTGAGAAAGAAGAAAGTTGCCATTTTTAAGTTGCCGCAAAAAGTCCTGATGCTTGATGAAATGCCGCGCAACGCAATGATGAAAATTGCTCGCTACAGGCTCACGAAACTATCTGTTGCCAACGATTTAGCAGAGGAATCGGTCTAATGACTGATATTTTTGGGCATAGGAGTCTGCAGAATCTCTGCTTACCCATCTTCTCCGCCCCGATGTTTTTGGTGTCCGGCCCCGAACTTGTTGTGGCGTCATGTCATAACAATATTATTGGTAGTTTCCCCGCTGCCAATGCTCGGACAACCGGTCAGCTCGAAGACTGGTTAAAGGAAATAACCGCGAAGGTAGACGCAAAAATACATGCCAGCTGGGCGATCAATTTGATCACCAACAAATTAAACAAACGACTTGCTGATGATCTCGCTATCACTTGTCAATACAAGGCGCCCATCGTCATAACTGCTTTGGGTCACCCCGGCCCAGTGGTTGAGAAAGTCCATGCATACGGCGGATTGGTGTTTGCCGATGTGGCCACCGTTGAGCAAGCAAGAAAAGCATCAAAGACAGGGGTTGACGGTTTAATTTTAATTGCCTCAGGTGCAGGCGGCCATACCGGCTCTATCTGTGGCTTTGCTTTTCTGGCGGCGGTGCGTGAATTCTGGCAGGGTTTGCTTGTTCTTGGCGGTGCCATCAGCAGCGGGGCGGGCATACTCGCTTCCCAGATTCTTGGTGCAGACTTTGCCTATATGGGCACCAGGTTCATTTCATCGAAAGAGAGTTTGGCCAAGCCTGAATACAAAGCGATGCTGGTCGACAGTGTCGCCAAAGATATTATTAATACGGCTGCATTTACCGGCATTCCCAACAATATGTTAAGGCAAAGCATCGAAAAAGCAGGCTTTGATCCTGACAATATTCCCAGCTCAGCGAAGAGCAAACTTAATTTTGATGATCCTCACAGTGGTGCTAAAGCGTGGCGTGACATTTGGTCTGCAGGGCATGGCGTTGGCGAGGTTAAGGAAATACTTTCAGTCAAAGAGATAGTCGCGTCTTTGACCACTCAATATCAAGAAACCTTACAAAAACCTATTATAACTCGGAGATTTATCTGATGGCCCATTATTCCTTCCCAACATTGCAGATGGTACCACCAGTAGGTGAAACCTTAGTTGTCGCTGGCGGCTGCGGTGGTATCGGACGCAGTCTAGTTGAGATGGCAAATGAAATCGGGCTCAAGGTATTCGTCTTGGACCTACAGCGCTCTATTGACGCTTTCCCTGTTTCCCAAGGTGTAACAGCCATTGCTTGTGATGCAACCAAGCCGACAGACATAGTGTCTGCATTTGAGGGAATAGCTAAAAATGTCAATGCTATAGATCACTTCGTAAACCTGGTTGGCTTTACAAAAGAGCAAGTTAACATTGCGGATATGGCCGACGAAGAATGGGATGAGATTATTGAAGGGACGTTAAAAAGCGCGTTTCTCCTAGTGCGAGCAGCAATACCTCTGCTGCGCAAATCGGCTAATCCATCGATCTTGAATACAGCTTCTACCTTTGGGGTTCATGTTCCAGTCTCTGGTTACGGGCCTTACTCGGTAGCCAAAGCCGGAATTGTTAATTTTACTCGGGTATTAGCAATAGAAGAAGGCCCGCACATTAGGGTTAATGCACTTGCCCCTGGGTTAATCGACACGCAGTTTCTGAAAGGTGGTACTGGTCGTGCAGAGAAGTCCTCTCGAATTGATCAGAATCGTGTCGTAACAACTATCCCGCTTCAACGAATTGGAACGCCCAATGACTTGGTCGGAATGATGTTGTTTTTGGCAAGTCCTGCGGCATCCTATATCACGAGCCAAACCATGCATGTGAACGGAGGTTTGTGGTCGTGATTCCGAAGCAATATAAGAACCATGTCCCTGACAACGTCACCAGTTATATTAATGGCGAGTTTGTCTCACCTAAAGGAGCTGTGGCTTTACCCATTATCTATCCTGGCAATGGTGAGCAAGTATCAGAGCTTTTTGAGGCTGACTTCCAGCAAGTGGATGATGCTGTAAATGCTGCAAAGCAGTCTCTAGATAAAGGGGTTTGGTCTAATACGAGCACTGTAGAGAAGCAAAAAGTTTTTCAGAATATCTGTGCTCTGACCGCTGAGAATTTAGATGAGCTGGCGGCATTGGAAACCATAAATACAGGCCAAACATTATCCTATTCAACGCACGCACAGTTACCTCGCGTGATGGCGAGCTTCAAGTTTTATTCAGAGTGGATTGCTCAGGCAACAGAAATTTCAGCCATGCAGGACAGCTCTGTGCTGCGCTATGCAACAAGAGAACCGCTGGGTCCGGTGGGCCTGATATCGTCCTCTAATGCTCCTACGGCACTGGCATCAACAAAGATAGCTGCAGCCCTGGCCTTCGGCAATAGTTGTGTGGTCAAGACGTCAGAAAATACGCCACTGGCCCTTGCCAGATTTATGCAAATTCTCACTGAAGCCGGTGTGCCTGATGGCGTTGTAAACCTGGTGAATGGCACAGGTCCTGTCACAGGTATGGCGCTGTCATCTCATCCGTTACTAAGAGGTATTTCCTTTACCGGGGGAACTGCCACGGCGAAGATAATTACCGCGGAGACCTGTAAAACACTCAAGCGAGTCGAGTTGGAATTAGGTGGGAAATCCGCCAACATCATCATGCCGTCCTGCGATTTAGATCTGGCACTTGATTCGGCGCTGATAGCAATCTATTCGAATAATGGGCAGCAATGTTTCGCCGGATCTAGAATCATTTTGCACCGCGATATTGCCAATGAATTTATGGAAAAGTTTTGTCAACGAGCGCAGGCAATTCGTGTAGGCGATCCTTTTGATTCGAATACAGAAAACGGTCCCCTTGCTTCGACTGGCCATATTGCGCGCCTGCAATCCTATGTTGACATCGCTCGCAACGAAGGCGCTGAACTGCTTACTGGCGGGAAACGACCAGAACATCTTCAGCGTGGTTACTACTTTGAACCCACAGCGGTATTAGCAAAGTCAAATTCAGCTCGGGTCTGCCAAGAAGAAATCTTTGGACCTTTCGCAACCTTTCTTGTAGTGGATTCTCTCAACCAAGCCATAGACATAGCCAACGACTCTATCTATGGGCTTGTCTCTTATATTTGGTCCAATAACCATCGGGAAATCATGCATGCCAGCCATTCGATTAAGGCAGGTTTGGTCATGGCAAACACCCCATTAACCTCCTTGGATCTTCGAATGCCTTTTGGTGGATTCAAAGAATCCGGCATTGGACGTGAAGGGGCAATGGGGGCAAGAAGTTTTTACACTGAAGAAAAAACAGTTGCGATTGCCCTGGCCAATCCAATTTTACCAAAGCTAGGAGGACACAAAGGTGAATAACAGCCTACTCGAACAATCTCTCCCGGACTACAGCGTTACGGGTCAATCAGATACCACAGTATTTATGTTGCACGGTGCATTTGGCGCGAAAGAGTATTGGTATTACCAGATTGAAGTATTAGTCAAAAATGGCTACCGAGTGGTCGCTTGGGATGCGCCCGGATACGGGCTCAGCGAAATGCCCGAAGAGTTCAGCATAGAGTCTTTAGCGCGAGTTTGCTGCAACCTGATCAACGCACTTGGCACCAAGACTAATATCGTTATGGGCCACTCCATGGGCGGAATGATAGCCCAGAGAGCTTATGACTATTTGCCTGAAAGAATACACGGCCTGGTTCTGTCAGCTACCAGTGCAGCCTTCGGCGGTCGCGGTGGTGATTGGCAGGAAAAATTTGTCTCCGATCGAGTGGCTCCACTCGACACAGGCTTAACGATTCCTCAATACGCACCAAAGATGCTGCAAAAAATGATGAATCCAGACGCGGAAGGATCTGCAGTCGAACTAGTGCTGCAGGTGGTTTCTCGCATGCGTGAAGAAACATTTAGAGCTGCGATCGAGGCAATTACGCACTTTGAAGGTCGCGACATACTACCAAAAATGAATATCCCCGTTCTTTGTATTGCGGGTGCTTTAGACCTAACGGCGGCTCCGCCGTTAGTAATGGAAAAAATGGCTAACAAGATCACAAATGCTGAGTACCAATGCATGAGTAATGTGGGCCATTTTGGGTGGGCAGAAAACCCACAGGAGTTCAACCAGCTGGTGATTGATTTTATCCAGCGAAAATTTTAGCGAAATTAACTTTAACATATACGAGGGTGGAATTATGAAATGCTTAAAAGTGAAGTCATTTAGGACTCTGGGTTTACCGGGGATATTGGCTACAATATGTTTGTATAGCCAAGTCGGTTTTTCTGTAGAGTTAGAAGAAATTATTGTCACTGCTGAAAAGAGAGAGCAAAACACACAGGATGCCCCCATTGCAGTGACGACTATTTCAGGAGATAAAATTGGTGCTTCGGGAATTACGAGTTTGGGGGACGTTGCTTTATTAACTCCTAACCTAACATTTACGGAGTTTAATATTGGTGAACCACAGCTATTTTTACGGGGAGTAGGCAGTACTGCTGACTCAGCTGGAGCGGATCCAACGGTTAGTTTGTTCATCGATGAGGTTTATATCGGGCGTTCAGGTAGTGGATCAGCAGACCTTTTTGACTTAGACCGTATCGAAGTATTGAGGGGGCCACAAGGCACCTTATATGGTCGTAATGTTACTGGTGGTGCAATCAGTATGTACACCAAAAAACCAGTCGATGAATTTGAAGGTAAAGCTAGCCTAACTCTGGGAGACTATGGCCTTAGTGTTATACGTGGCTATATGAGTGGCCCAGTTAGTGACTCAGTTAATGGAAAGTTTACGTTTAGTAAACGGTCTGTTTCAGGCTACGCTAAAAGTAATGGCAGCGGCCAAGAGTTAGATGACGTCGATAACTTTAGTGCTCGTGGTCAGTTAATGTTTAACCCAACAGATGCTACGGAAGTGTTGTTAAGCGCAGACTATTCAAAAGATAAGCCTAATGGAGCGTGCCGTGACCTAACTAAGCTTGATCGTGACACTAATAAGGGCACGCCAGAGCAACACGCGTATTTAAAACAAATGGTTATTGATTCGGGAACTGATGATCCTCGCGTATGTGGCCAAACGGTTATGCATCATTCGAACAAAACTATTTTTGGTGCTTCAATGCGGGTAGAGCATGATTTTGAATCTTTGCAATTAACGTCTATAACATCCTATCGTGAGGCTGACTATGCTTGGAATCATGAGCTAGGTGGAATGGACTCTCCTCCTGCATTATTAGGTGTTGTTGATCACGAAGGTGAGGCCTCAGATCAATTCTCTCAAGAATTTCGTTTAAGCAAGACAACCGATGACATGCATTGGGTACTTGGTGCGTATGGTATTCGCGAAAATGTTGATCGATTTGCCAACGTGCCTATAAAATTTAGTTTTGGACTACTGTTGGATCGCAGTTTCGCACAGCTTGCTGAGAATGAGAGTTCGGCTCTTTTTGGACAACTTACCAAGGCAATCACGGATGACGTAAACGTTACAATTGGCGGGCGCCAGACGTGGGATGATAAGACAATGGATCAATCCTATAATAGTAGCCCCACGACGGTCGCTTATGATCTTAAAGGTCTGACTGATGGGTGGGATGCATTTACCGGACGCGTTACTCTCGATTATACGATAAGCGACGATAAAATGGTTTATGCCACTTGGTCCGAAGGTTATAAAAGCGGAATGTTCTTATCGCAAAGCACTGACGCAGGCGGCGCAGGCGGCACGCTAAAACCTGAGCAGGCGACTAACGTTGAAATAGGAGCGAGAACCGAATGGTTTGATAATCGATTTCGTCTAAATGTCACCTATTTTGATATGGAAGTCGTGGATCTTCAATTATTTAGATTGGTAGATCATGCCCTAGTTTCAGAGAACGCGTCTATCGAATCCTCAGGAACCGAAGTCGAGTTTGCTGTAGCAGTAAGCGATAACTTTTCTATGACAGGAACACACTCTACTTTGGACGCCAAATTTGTTGGCGGGACCTTTGATGGTAATACGGTGCCAAGATCACCTGATAGCAAATACACCCTTCAAGCTGAGTACGTAAGCACTTTAAACAATGATGCCGAGTTGCGTTTAAGTGCAGGGGCCAGTTACTCAGATAACTACTATACAGAAGCAACAAATTTGGATGTTGCTTGGCATGATAGCTACACTAAGATTGACGCTTCAGCAAAGTATACGGATCCCACCGGAGCCTATACTTTGGAAATTTGGGGTAAAAATCTTTCTGACGAGCTAATCACAAAACATGCCATTGTTAGCAGTTATGGAGGCTCTGTGGAGTTGTATGCGCCACCAAGAACGTTTGGTGTAACTGTTTCAGCTGCATTTTAGGAAACAAAAAACCCCGGTTTTGCCGGGGTTTTTTGACTGCAAGGATAAGAATCCCTTGCATTAGCGGGATCTTTATCCTTGCAGTCAATAATAAATAGTCATTTATAGTGGTGGTTTAATTATGTCGATGGTCCAATTTTTACCTAAGAAAGGCAGCCGTATTGTAGTCGTAGGCGGCTCCGGCGGCATGGGTCGCTCACTGGTCAGAGCCGCTTTGAGCCATGGCCTAAAGGTTGTTATTTTAGGCCGAGGTCACTCGTTTGAACAGTATCCAGCACCAGAGGGGGCCTTAACAATTCCCTGCGATGTGACGGATGAGTTATCAGTGAATAACGCATTTCAAACGATTGACAAACAGTGGGGTGCCATCGACGGACTGGTCAATCTTGCTGGTTATACTGGCGAAGCCATTCCGATCAAAAACCTTACCGCGGATGAATGGGATTCGGTGGGGGCAGTGGGTTTGCGTGGGACGTTTTTGGTCTGTCGCGCAGCCTTACCTTTATTAGAAAAAGGTGAGAGCTCTAGTGTCGTTCTTATATCTTCAACCTTCGGTCACCGGGTGGTATTTTCTGGCTACGCTCATTACGCATCCGCTAAGGCAGGTGTGGTTGCCTTAGGCAAGGCATTGGCCTCAGAATCTTCACCCAGTATACGAGTTAACGTTGTCTCCCCAGGCGTATTTAACACCGCGTTTCTTCAAGGAGGAACTGGGCGCGAAAAACTCAAGGGCAGTGAGGGCGTCGACTCTAGTAAGTATCATTCCTTAGTGCCACTGGGACGTATTGGTGAGCCCGATGAAATGGCAGGGCCAATCCTGTTTTTACTGGGACCCGCTGCCAGTTATATCACGGGCCAAGTTTTACATGTTAACGGAGGCACTTGGGCACCTTAAATAAAGTTAGAGGTATCCATTAGATAATTTGGTTAAATGAATATTCAAAGCATCAGGTTGGTGAATGGGCCGCTAGTTTAAGTTTAAACTGAGGAGACTAGTCATGAGTACAGTCAAACTACCAGACCATGTTATAGAGGGTGACGGCGAGATAACTATTTTCTTACTTCATGGAGGCTATGGTTCAAAAGCCTACTGGCGTAACGAAATGACATATCTTATTAGTAAAGGGTATCGTGTAGTAGCCTGGGATACGCCCGGCTACGGGCAGAGCGAACTACCGAAGAATTATAGTATTGAGCTTCTTGCGGGCGAATGTGTTCGGTTGATAGAGGATGTAGGCTCAGAGCGTAATGTCATTATTGGACACAGCATGGGAGGTCTTATTGCCCCTAAAGTTTATGAATATAGACCAAGTTTGGTCCATGCAATGGTGATTTCCGCCACCGTTGCCTCTTTTGGACACATGAGTACTGAGTTCCAAAACGATTTTATAAAAGAGCGGGTTGCACCTCTTGATCTCGGGATGACTTTTGCCGAAGTGGCCGAGCCATTGGTATCTTCAATGATGTACGCTGGCAATATCTGTCCAGATCATGCGCTTATCTTAGATGCCGCGTCAAAAACGCCAGAGTTTACTTTTAGGGCTGCTATCGCAGCAATTGCTTCCTATAAGGGTGACGGCGTGATCGAAAATTTAAAGGTGCCCAGTTTATTTATCGCTGGTCGACATGATCCTATTGGCACTCCTGAGTTAATGAGCGAGATGTCTGCAAGGGTTGCCGGTAGCGAGTTTGTATGTATCGAAAACGCTGGGCACTATGCCTGGGCTGAGCAAGCTGATGCTTTCAATAGCCATCTATTATCGTTTCTCGAACGCGCTAATCTAAGGACGTAAAATTTTGGTTATCGATAGTTTAAAAAGGATCTAATGATGTTAGAAATTCATGCTGTCACTACGTTGACAATAACGGCTGATAATAAAAATGCTTATCTTAAAGGTCTGTTTAAACCTAATGCCGTTGAATACAACGCCAACACTGAGAGCCTTAAGGTCATTGGTGAAATCCCCGTAGATCTGAATGGTGTGTATGTGCGCAATACACATAACCAAATACATGAACCTATGAGTCAGTACCACCCTTTTGACGGCGATGGCATGCTTCATAGCGCCTATTTTAAAGACGGTAAAATGGAGTATCGAAATCGCTTTGTGGAAACTACCGGGTTGCTAGCGGAGAAGGCGGCCGGCAAGTCGCTGTGGCCTGGTCTCTTAGAGCCTGGGATGGCAGCCAGACGAGGTTGGGGCGCTATAGGCGCCATGAAAGACAATGCAGGTACGGATGTTATCTGCCATGCAGGGAAATTATTGGCAGTCATGTCTCAGGGAAGTGAGCCCTGGAGGCTCGACCCTATTACACTAGAAAATCTGGGCCCGGACAAAAATTGGGCGAAATTGCTAAAAGACGGGGTCGCGGGAGAATTTAAAGTTGATGAGCATACCGGTGACATGATGTTCATGAATTACCCGGAGACGCCGCCTTATATGAACTATGGTGTTGTCGATAAGCACAATAATCTTGTGCATTATGTGCCAATAGAGTTACCTGGCGCGCGCTGGCCCCATGATATTGGGATGACGGAGAATTATTGTATTCTTCATGATCTGCCATTTTTCAATGAAGAAAAACTATTCAAAAAGGGCATAAGAAAGTTAAAGTTTCATGATGACATCGCTTCACGATTCGGCATAATTCCACGCTTTGGTACCTCCGCTGATGTGCAGTGGTTTGAAGCAACACCATGCTTCATTTTACACCTTGCCAATTGCTATGAAGACTGCGATGAAGTGGTTATGGATGGATGTATCTCACTTAACCCCTTGATGGCGGATATTGCAGGTGATACTCGTGATATGAATGAAAAAATTTCTGCACATTTAGATAAACATAATACCCAGACTCGTTTGCATCGCTGGCGCTTTAATCTGATTACTGGCGAGACCCATGAAGAATTTCTGGACCAAGAAGTGATTGAGTTTCCTGTGTGTCGAGGAGATTACAAAGGTTATAAATACCGCTATGCCTATGCTAGCCTTTTTAAAAAGGGTGAGTGGCTCATGGAGGGGTTTAAAAAATATGATCTTGAAACCGGCGTGCACACGAAATATATGTATGGGCCGGGAAGGTATGGTTCGGAACTATCGGTAGCAAAACGCACCAATTCAACTAGTGAAGACGATGCTTATCTACTTACCTTTATTCAAGATATTAATAATGACACTTCAGAGTGCGCGATTTTTGACGCGAAAAATATACTCCAAGGCCCCATTGCACGAGTTATGCTACCGGAGCGTATTAGCAGCGGAACCCATGCTTGTTGGGTAGATGAATACCGTTTGTATGGCGAGAAACAGACTCTAGATGTCAATCAAGGTGGACCTGAACATGACTGATTCTAAAATCCATCTTGTGCTGATTGGGGGAATTAATAACAGTGCTATTGTCTGGGATGAATTCGCCCTTCATTCACCACCATGGTTAGAGTTACATCGCAGAGTATGCCCAGCACTGGATAACGTCAATGATATTGCTGCCGTGCTTTTGGATGACCTTCCTGAGGAATTTTATTTATGCGGTTTTTCTTTTGGTGGTTACGTTTCCTTGGCAATCTTAGCCGTGGCCAAGCACCGTATTAAAGGGCTGATCTTAGCAAACACCCAAGACGGCGCCGATAGCCCAGGTCAGACCATATTTCGTCAAAAATCCCTTCAAATCGCCTCTGAAGGAGGCTATGAAAAACTGGTGGCTGGGCAGGCAGATATAGTTTTTCATCCCGATAGCGCTGGGCTTGATCATTTAAAAGTCATCCGCGAGAGAATGGTCAGCGGCTATGGGGTAGAGCGCTTTATGGCTCATCTTAAAGCCTGCATCACTCGACCTGATAGCAGAGAATTATTGAGCACAAGTTCGATGCCGGTGTTAGTTGTTGCGGGTGAGGATGACATCGTCATACCTGCGAAACTGCAGCAAGCTATGGCTGAGAACATTCCGGACTGCACTTATAGGACCATTGAAGCTACAGGTCATATGATGCCTTTAGAGAAGGCAGGTCAGTTTGCTCAGTTGGTCGTAGACTGGATAGATGCGCGAGCAATCCACGTACAAGGAGAGGTCTCATAAAGCTAGACATTAGTAAGCAGTTATCTAAATTAATGAGAGATAATAATTTATCTCAAAGCGCCCTGTCGAGAGCCACAGGGGTACCGCAGCCCACTATTAACCGCATTCTTAGTGAGGTGACTCGTGAGCCTAGAAGAGACTCAGTTGTTAGAATAGCTAATTTTTTCGGTATCACTCCAGAGTCACTTTATGAGTCTGGTGGTGCTAAAGCAGCCCGAACTCCTACAGCAGAGACAGTCGAAGAAATATACAAGCGGATAGCTATGTTAAGTATTACTGAGCGCGCTGAGCTGTTTGATCGAGTGTCGACTAACCTTAAGTAGAATACTCGTCGAGTGTGGTGATTAAGTTCACCCATTCGTCGTTTGGTAGTTCTGCTACAAACTCTCGGAAAACTTCATAACCCGAGTCATAGGCTTTCTCTATGCTTTTTTTCCCTTGAGAGTCAAAACTCCCTGAGTTGAATCCACAATTTTTTTCCATATCGCTCTCCTTTAAAACCGATCTCTCTAAATCTATGTTAATCAGTAGCCAGCAGAAAGAATCATTAAATATTATAAAAACCCCACGTTTAATGAGACAAATTCTTTAGCTTCTCTTGCTTAAGGCTTGTGCGGTTTTCGACTTGTAAATAGTGATATCTATATCTATCTCTATATCGAGAGCCAGTCTAGAGTAAAAATAGGTTAGCGCTCGTATTATTAATGTAACAAAGAATGTAACAAAAACGGATTTTAAAACCCATTAAACCTATATTAATCAATAGTTTAGCGTTTATGTGCAGTTCCCGCCGCCTCCACCAAACCTAAGTAACCCCCTGTTTTTACAGGGGTTTTTCTTCACTTAGCTTTCAATTGAATACACTTTGTCACACATTCTCTGTTTTTAGAGGATTACGTATTGAAAGCTAGGAGCATACATAGGTCCATCTTTAAACTGTTTGAAAAGGCTGTAACGCCCGTCGTCAGTCGGGTTGCAACGGACTAAAACTAAAGACTGAACTAAGTATGTAGAGCCGTAGGCGATGGAAAACGCAAAAAAAGACTACAAAAGTAGCACGATTGTATTTACAGGAGGGACAGCTTCATTATCGTGTCTCCGAGTATCTACTTTCTACATGTGTCGACCATTTTCGACCAGCTATTGGCTGTACGCTATAACAACCAACCTCGGCAATAAATACCGGGATTGGTTGTCTATCCGAGTGCTACAGAAGCGCCCAGGGGAGCGATGAAAGTATTAATCCCAGGTCAGGCCGGTACGGAAGCCAAAGGTCCGTGGACGTTGTGGACCAAAGAAATGGGAAGGCAGAATGCCACCATTGTTGTTTTGGCCGTCCCACTTGAACTCGTCTGCCATATTTTCCACGTAGGCTTCCACGTACCAGTTGTTGTCTGACTCGTAACCCACGCGCAGCGCCATGATAGCGGCCGCGTCAATCATGGATTCGTTCAGACCTTCCCATCCGCTGCCGCGTTCATCTTCCCAAAAGATTTCAAAACTGGTGGTAATGGTGCCATTGTCAACCGGGAATAGGCCGTCCAGTACCGCTGCTGCAGACCACTCCGGAGCCCAGAATAGAGAACTTCCCTCACAACCGTTGGGATCTTCTTTGCCACAGATATCCTGCACACCGGTCGCTTCGCTATCCAGGTAGCCGGCGGTCGCGTACAGGGTGAAATTGTCGCTCAAGGAGGCCGTGATGGAGCCCTCCATCCCCCATGATTCAGCCTGACCCACGTTGTCAACGATGGACGCACCGCCATCAAAGTAAAGGATCTGGAGATCTTCATACTCGTAGTAGAACGCGGTTAGGTCAATATTGGCATTGCCGTCGAACCAGGAGTCCTTGTAGCCGATCTCGTAGGAGTCGACAGTTTCCGGCTCAAAGGTGCCGGGCAAAAAGCCGTCGGCCTGGACGATATCAGACTGGCCATACTCAGGCGGATTGCCGGCCGCATCCCTCAGCCAAAAGCTGCCGAAGCCACCAGACTTGAAGCCCTGGGTATAGCTGGCGAAAAGCATGCGATCATCCGTGGGGCTCCACTTACCCAACACTCGGAAGGTGGTGTCGTCCCAGGATTGATTGTCGTGGATAAAGCCATCGGTGGCGAAGGTGTAGGCCCAGAAAGCGCCCAACTCGCTTTCGGGAGTCGGTACCGAGATTTGGAAGTCCTTGTCGTCCTTGTTGTAGCGTACGCCCAGTTCAATATTCAGATTGTCTGTAATGTCGTAATCGAGATGGATGTACGTCGCCCAGCCGGAATACTCGCCCTTGATGCGACCGGTCTCTGTCAGGGTGCCGTCGGGAGAGGGTGTAAAACTGTATCCGTAGTAGGCGTAGAGGTCCGCACAGCCGCCAAAATCATTGCCAGGGTAGTAGTAGTTGCCGTAGTACTGGCAGAAGAGATTCTCATCCCCGATAAAGGAGAACTTGGTGTCAATCTCTTCTTTGTAGTACGAGGCTCCAGCATACCAGCTCAACGCGCCGTCACTGTTGGATGTTAGGCGCAGTTCCTGCTGAACGTAGTCGCCCTTCTGGTCCTGATTATAGTTGTTCACATTCTTTGGCGTGCCGTCATAGTCTTCCTGATAGAAGTAGTCGTGATCCTTGTAACCGGTATTGGACGTCAGCGTGGCGAAGTCAAAGTCATAGTCGAACTGCATGCCCAGGGTCAGTATGTCGGCATCGTCGGCGTCACCAATGTATTGATCCGAGTCAATCTCCTCGTCGTTGCCGCGGAGTTCCACCCCCAGCAGTTGGCTATCGAAGGCCTCCCAGATATCGCCCTCGTCGATGGCGCGGTAAATCGAGCCGGATTGTTCACGTGTTTCATACTCTACGGTGGTGTGTAGAGCCAAACGCTCGGCTTCAAATGCGGTTGACCAGCGTACAGCATATTTGTCATGTTCGATGAGCTTGCTGGAGCCGGGGAATTTGTTCTTAGCAAAGGGACCTTCGGTGGCATAGTAACCGGCAAGGCGCATGGCGAATGTGTCGCTGACCGGGATATTGATAGCACCTTCGGTGACCAGATGATCTCTCTCTGCTACATCAAGACTGACATAGCCGGAGTTGCTACCGCCCACTTCGGCCCGCTTGGTGTGTACGCTGAAGGCTCCACCGATAGAGTTGCGACCAAACAGGAAGCCCTGGGGACCACGCAGGATCTCGGCACGATCTATGTCGTACAGGCTGGTCACGACGGCTCCATTGCGGCCTTCATACAGGTCGTTCTTGAAAAAAGCCGCGGAGGGATCGCCACCAACACCGAAGTCCTGGGTGCGGACCCCGCGAATGCTGATGGCGTCAATGAAGCTGTCCTGGCTGTTGCCGGTGACGCCCGGGGTGAAGACCACCAGGTCTTTCACATCGTTCAGGTTTCTTTTAGACACGAAATCACCAGACAGGGCGGTGATCGCTAGGGGTATGTCCTGCACTGATTCACTGCGTTTGGTGGCAGTAACAATCACCTCTTCCAAGGACTGTGACCAGGCTGGAGAACTTATCGCTGAGACCATAACGGCGGCGGACACGGCCCTGCTTAGTTTGGTTTTCTGGATCAGTTTCATTGCGGGCCCGATATTTTGCGCGGAGTAGCTTGTCATTGAACGCCCCATTACTTTTTCCCCTATATAAATAATTTATTTTTGTATATGAACAATAACTGAGAATATCTAATTATGCGAAGAAATCATATAACCCTATTGTGTTAGGTGGGTGTGTTTGACGCAGGTCTAACCTGAAAACTATTCCAATGGCACGCCGTTTTTCCGCAGGGTCTCAGCCATGGCCTGGAGCTGGTGCTCGTATTGGCGCCAGCGGCCTACGGACCGGGTGTGAGCGGGTTCGCGCACTTGCGCTGCGCTGGCAGTTGATACCGCGCTGTCCTGCTGGTGGAAGTTTAGGCAGGCATCCTCCCAGGGCAGCTCGAGATATTCCAGCAGGGCACGGGCATTGGACTCTAGGTCGCGAGCCGTATGTTCATAACTGATATCGAAAAAGCGCCCCGGGAACCGCTCTCGCCAAATCTCCATTAGTGCGCGATAGCGCAGGTGGTGCCGGGCCATTTCTTCCTGGTTGTAGCTGTGGAGGTAGGCATTGGCGAACAACTGTTTGAAGCTGGAGAAACAAGCATCCATCGGCCCGCGCACCAGGTGAATGATTTTGGCATTTGGCAGCGCTTTCAGAATCAGTGGGATCAACAGGTAGTTCTGGGGAAGTTTGTCCACAAAACGGGGAGTGGTACCACGCATTTTCCTACTGGTCTGCAGGTATAGCCCTCCGACTTTCTTCGGGTCCAGGTGCTGCGCTGCAGCCATTAGTTCTGAAGAAAAGCGCTTCGGGTTGGAATACTTGCTGAGCCTGCGCAGCGCCAACCCGAACTGTTGCAACTCTCCGGCCGAATGAACCTGGGAGTGGCTGGTCACGATACGTTCCACCAGGGTAGTCCCAGTGCGTGGCTGACCCAGAATAAAAATCGGAGAGCAGTCCTGGTTACCCGGGGGCATCTTGTCGAACCAGTCCCTGGTGTAGTGCGTCTTCAGGAAATCGAACAAGTCGATTTCCCCCTGTTCATCGTATTCAACGATGGTCCGGCGGGCGGCGGCGCCCCGACTGAAGGCATCAAAAGCATCGTCCCACTGCTTAAGGTCTTCGTATTCCTTGCCAATGGCATAAAGGTAATAAGCTTGTGCCCGGGGGTTGCGCTCATGTCGGGATGACAGGAATTGCATTTCCTCGATGTGTACAGTATCGGTAGCTTTACGAGCGCCGGACAGCCCCCAGTGTGCTTGGGGATTGTCGGGTTGAAGCCTGATAATGTCCTTAAAAATGGTGTTGGAGTTCTCGGTCTTTCCGTGAAATACTTGGTTATTGGCCAGGTTTAGCATGAACGGTGGGTGGTTCGGACGTTGGGTGTTGGCCCTGGCGTAGAAGGCCTGGGCGACCTCGTGCTCTCCCATCAGCGACAAGGTCGAGCCAATCAAGTCCAGCACCATCGGATCTTCTGTGCGAATACGCCGGGTTTCGCGCAGGGCTGAATCCGCGCGGTTCACCTGTCCATCGCTCATATAGAGCTTTGCCAAGTGTGCCCAGGCGGCTGCGTGCTCTCGGTCCAGCCTGACCACGGACTGAAATGCACTAAACGCTATTTTGCGATCTTTCGCCTCCAGGGCCACCAGACCGACCAGGAAATGGCCGGGGACCACTTCCGGTTGTAGCTGCAGCGCCTGCTGGCAACAGCTGCTCGCCTCCGCCAGATTGCCACAGGCAAGTGCATCAAAGCCCTTACTCAGGAGATTCTGCAATTTTTGGTCTTTAGCCAGGGATACGCTATCACTCATTTTGTGTGCCTGTGGTCAATGTGCGGATGGTTGCAGGTAGGCGATTAGGGTGTCGCCGCCCTCATAATTGGTGGCACTCATTATTGAGTCCAAGAACAGGTCGAACAGTTCAGCCTGGGAACCGATCCCGAGTTTGGCATAGGCGTGCTTGCGGTGCAAATTTACCGCTTCAACGGATATCGACAAGCACTCTGCCACATTCCTGGTGCTGTGGCCATGCAAAATCATATTGACCACCTTTGCCTTCTGCAGCATTGCGCCAAAGGGTGCCAATCCACAGAACAAATACCATCTGTACCTAGGGGTAGAGATGCATCAGCAAATCCAGGCGCTGCTCCATGGCTTTCAGGTTATTATGCGGGCCGATATGCATTTGAATGCCGGCGATAGAAAGTGGCGTCATCTAGCCACCTCTCCAATCCTGATTTAAAACGAAAGCGTTAACTGCGGCGATAGTTTTCCGCATAGCGGATCACTACTTCTCCCAGCACCAGCATAAAGATAACCCCCATGGCCACTGGCATCTGCACACCTTCGCCCGGAATGTAAATAAATAAAACAATGGCCAAGGAGAGCACCAGTATACAGGTCCAGGCGCACAGTTGAGCGACCAACAAACCTCCGGGGATTTTATAAGGCCGCGGGTGATCTGCATCGACCACGCGCATCCTGACGAAGGCCAGTAGCATACCCTGGTAAGGTAATAGGAAAATGATGGCGCTGAACGCGAACAAAGACCAGAACAGATCCTCATTTGAACCGGACATAAATCCGTACAGCCCCAGGGTGATGGTGCTGACAATTCCCATCAACACGGCGGCACCCACGGGTGTAGCGCGTGTCTTACTTTCAATGGCGAAAATTTTTGGTAACTCGCCTTCCATGGCCGCTTCTGCAGCCGCCCGGTTGCAACCAAGCGCCCAGGTCACACCATTTGAGAAAAAGGTATACATCGCCGCTATGCCCAGCACCAGGACAATGGCCTCGCCTGCGGCGCTGCCGGCGAAGAAGAGGTTTAGGGTATCTACCAGTCCTTCCACCAGATTGATATGATCGGCTGGAATTGCGGCGAGTACCGCCATTGTGCCGAACAAATAGAGCACGATAATTATCACGCCGGACATAAAAATAGCTCGCGGTACATCCCTGGCCGGGTCATTCATCTCTTCACTACCGGCACTGACCAGCTCAAACCCTAGCATGCCGTAAATAATGGCGGGAATGTACTGCAGGCTATTGCCCCAGTCAGGTTTCAGCGTATCCCAAGTGAGTGGATTGGCCATGCCGTGGAGTTGTGTATAATTGATCGCGCCAGCAATCAACACTAAAAAAATAATTACTTTCAGCACGGCACCGAGATTGGGCACCCACTTGCCGACATCCAGGGTGATAATGTTGACTAAGACTGCCACCCATGTCAGCGTGATGCCGATAACAATCTGCCAGCCCAGTGACAGCTCCGGGAAAAACATCTGTTTGAACACACCGGCGAAGAGAATGTAAATCGCCGGCATCCACACCGCCGTATTAACCCAGTAACCCCACGTTGCCCGTGAAGCCCAGCGCCCGCCAAAGGCGTCGCGTATCCAGGCGTAAATACCCCCTTGCTCCGGGTAAGAACAGCCCATTTCCGCACAAATCAGTGCGAACGGAACAAAGAAGAAGGTGCCTAGAAACAGCCACCAGAATATGCTTGACGCACCGCCAGATGCGGCGGCCGCCAAGGTATCCAATAATAAAATGGCAGACACGGTAAATAGCACCATGTCGCGCTGCTTCAGGGTCTTGATATGAGTGACTTGTTCGGTCATAGTGTCTGCGTCCTGTTCTGGTGAGGTTTGTTGTTTTCTGAACTTTGATTTGTTGAATGTATCACCGCTCTAATATGGCTGTTACGCCCTGACCGCCAGCGGCGCAGATGGAAATAAGGCCGCGTCCTCTGCCTTTTTGCTCTAGTAGCTTGGCTAGCGTGGCAATGATTCTTGGTCCGGTGGCAGCAAAGGGATGACCAGTGGCGACACTGGACCCGTTTACATTGAGCTTTGATCGATCAATACTGGCTAGAGGCTCATCTAGACCGAGTTTGTCTTTACAGAAAGTGGTGTCCTCCCAAGCTTTCATGGTGCATAGGGCTTGAGCGGAAAAGGCTTCGTGAATCTCATAAAAATCAAAGTCTTGCAGAGTCAGGCCGGCTCTCGCCAGAAGTCTGGGTACCGCATAGGCTGGTGCCATCAGCAGGCCCTCGCTCTGCTCCCCTTGGCTGTAAAAGTCTACTGCAGCGACTTCACTATGGGTGAGGTAGGCTTGTACCGGCAAATTATTTTGTTGTGCCCATTCTTCACTACCCATAAGAACAGCTGCTGCACCATCGGTAAGCGTAGTGGAGTTGGCGGCGGTTAACGTGCCATTTATAGGGTCATAAGCAGGCTTGAGTTTGGCTAATTTTTCTAGCGGTGTGTCTCGCATAATGCCATCGCGTTCCACCCCATTAAACGGCCTCACAAGGTCATTAAAAAACCCGCGCTCATAAGCGGCGATTAGATTTTGATGGCTGTTGTATGTCAGTTGGTCCTGTTCCTCGCGACTGATGCCCCAGTCTTTTACCATTAATTCACAATGCTGACCCATAGACAGGCCAGTGCGGGGCTCAGCATTGGCTGGTAATAAGGGCAACATAAAGCTTGGCCGAATACTGGCCAGAGCCTTCAATCGTTGGCCTAAAGTTTTAGCACGGTTCAGGCTGAGTATCATATGTCGATATTTTTCATTCAGTGCTATGGGCGCATCACTAGCGGTGTCAGTTCCAGCGGCTATGCCAGATTCAATTTGCCCCAGAGCAATTTTGTTACCCACTAGAATGGCTGCCTCTAAACCTGTGCCGCAGGCCTGTTGCACATCGTATGCTGGTGTTTGTAGAGATAAGCCTGAGTTTAAAGTGGCTTCTCGTGCCAGATTAAAATCTCGAGAGTGCTTCATCACTGCACCGGCTGCCACTTCGCCCAGACGCTCGCCGCTCAGGTTGAAACGCTCCACTAGTCCCTCAAGGGTGGCGCTGAGCATGTCCATGTTGCTTGCTTGGCTATAGCTGGTATTTGAGCGCACAAATGGAATACGGTTACCGCCGATAATGGCGACTTTACGGATAGATGTCATAGCGAAGATCCCAACGATTACGGTTTTAAAGAATGATATTAACATCAATCCTAAATTGACTGCATACAAATACTATTGGCTAGGGTGCAAGATTATTTGTCATTTTGGCCAACAACAAGGCGTTGTAGAGGGGTAGAATAACGACCTTGATCAGTACAAAGTTTTGAGGAAATAACAAATGTCAGATAAGTATCTAGAGCTTGCTAATTCATCCTTGGGGAAAAAACTATTTGCTGCAGTGGGGCTCCAGTACCATCCTCTGGGGTCCCAAACGCGACCGCAGGTCATGTAGATACACTGGGAGTACGTCTCTTTTGCCGACTCAATGTCACCCAATTTATGCAGTGAGTTAGCCTTTGCCCAGAGGGCCATAGAGACGTCGTTTAGTAGGTAGTTTTGTTCGATTTTCTTTCTGTTCATGTCACTGACTTCACCAGTGCGCGGACAGCTGGTTTTGTCGTCATGCATCTTTTTCTGTTTGTGCCCGGCTTCGGGGCCCCACTGCATGAAACAGGCATCTACCGTATCCACGGCAGCAGCATATTGTTTGTCGTTAAACTGTTCGATAGCGGTCACCGCCCAAAAAGCTGAGTCACCCAAGTCGGGATTGGTTGAAAGACAAGGATCGGCCGGTGTAGTGCTATTGGCAGGGCTCTGAGCGAATGCCATGCCAGCCCATAGGGCCGCGATTAAGCAGGCTAGGAAAATACTTGTTCTCAAGAAAACTCTCCTATATTGTCAATGCTAAGTTAGTCACTGAGTCATAACTTTAACTCAATGTGCCTTTAAACATTAAACTCTTTCATGGTGTTATGGTCACTATGAGGTGACATAGTGGATATTTGCGATGAGAAGACCCTTTCGTACAATTTTGAAACGTAGCTCTTTGCTTTCAATGTCGTTGCTGGTCATCAGTTCGTGTGGGGGTGGGGGTGGTAGTGCGCCCGTCCCTGTTATACAAAATTCAGCACCGACTATCTCAGGAAGCACGTTAACGATCAGAGTTGGCGAAGCGCTAAACTTTACACCCTCTGCGAATGACGCAGACGGTGATAATTTGGTCTTTAGTATTACCGGCATGCCTGCATGGGCAACTTTTGATACAGCGTCGGGGTTGTTATCCGGCGCGGCGGCGATGGTTGATTTAGGCTCGATTTCTTCTATCACGATCAGTGTGTCTGATGGTCAATTAAGCAGCTCTATCTCTTTTGACTTAACCGTGACTAAACCTATTTTCTTTATCAGTATTGGCATTGACAGTATGGATGCTTATCGAAATATGGATGTTGAGTTAAGCGGCTGTTTTATGGCCCAAAGCGATACTGAATGTAACGAGGACGATGAGCTTCTCACCATAGCGGAAAACGGCCTGTTTGCCTTTGAAGGCGGTTTAGAGACCGGCGCAGCCTATGCCTTAAAAGTCGATCGAGACCCTGGACGACAAGAGTGCGCTTTAGATATTGAGGAAGGGGTTGTTGGGTCATCAGACAAGACTATTGCTGTTGCCTGTGAGGCAGATGCGTCAGCACCATTATTTGCTGTCGATAAAATGCATAAGATACGTGTGAGCATGGACGTCGATGAGTGGCATCGGTTTGTTTTAGATACAGAACGCGCGCGTTATAGCACGGGCGATGCCAATGGCAATATTTCTGAATGGACGTCATGGTCCCACAGTGAAATATACCGGCAAGTTGACTTTGAGTATCTGGATGCCGATGGAGCAGTGATTGAAAAATTTGAAAAAGTTGGCTTTAAAATGAAGGGCAACACCAGCCGACAATGGCCGGAATATTGGTATGACGAAGGTAATGACAATTGGACCGCTAAGCCTAAACGATTTAGTTTTGGCATTAAGTTTGATGAAGAATTTGATGAAGATGAGGGTGTTTATGCTTGTATTGATGCGACAGGCGAACCTGCTGCTGTTGATGGTGCACCTTGTCATTCTAGAGTCGGAAAAGATCATGCAGAGGTGCCTGAAAACGACAAAAGAGAGTTTATGGATGTGGACAAGCTCTCGTTTAGGTTCAATCGTGACGACCCGTCTTATCAGCGCGAACTTTTAGCCCATGACATCTTAAATTCTATTGGTGTACCGGCCTCAAGAGTTGCCCATGCCAATGTCGAGTTTCATATTAGTGGTGATGGCAATTTCTATGGAAAGTCGCTGCCTCGGACCTATAACATGGGTGTTTACCAAATGGTCGAGCAAATCGACAAGCCTTTTCTTAAGCGCTATTTTGGGAAAAACGGCTACCTTTTCAAGATTGGTGGCAATGCAGATCTAGCAGGGGCAGTAGAAGCCGACGTCAACTGCGTAGCTTATGAGGATACTGTTACCTATATAGATCCTCATTTTTGCCAAATTGGTGTTGAGAAGTCAGACCCTGACTCAAGAGAAGAGTGGCTTGGCACTGCGAATTATTTAAACCCTCAATTTGTTAATTCGGACATTAATGACGGTGGCGAAGATTCTCAATTTAGACCTTATAAGCCTGCCTATGACTTAAAAAGCAAAAAGAGCAGCATTGTTACTGGCAGGGCGTTACTGCAAGAGTTCATGAGTTTTGTTCAAGCCTATCCCAGCGCTTCGATGTTAGCTGAGCAGTTTGATATTCCTGGCTTTATTAAAGCCCAAGCCGCAGAGATTGCCTTAGGCGCTGTTGATCATTATGTGCGGGTTGCCAACAATTATTATCTTTATTTCAATCCCCTAACAGACCAATGGATTTACATGGTTAATGATTTTGATTTTGTCTTCAGAGATAGTCACGACACCTCTATAGGACTTCCGTCTTGGTTTGCGGCGTTTAGAGATATTGCTGGGACTTATGCATTTCCTTCGGCAGGCAAGGTTGATTGGGTTAGCCGAGAATTAGGAAGTGTTGATCCTATTTTGTGGGATATTGTTTTTTCTGAACAATCTAACAAAGAGGCCCTTTACTCAGACATTAAGTCGATACTTGATAACCACATGGATTGGGATACGGTAGGCCCTAAACTTGCTGCAAGAGATGCCTTAGTGGCAACCGCTATTAGTCAAACTGAAGCAGGGTTGCCAGACGGTTGTGGATTTATCTATAACGCTGCCGCTATTAATGCAGATGCCGGTGCGACTTTATGTGATGCCAGTGATATCTCTATAAAACAGTTTATTGCGTTAAGGCGCGAGACTCTGTATCAAGAGCTCCAAGAAAACGGTTTATAAGTCTGTTCTGCGTTGGCATGGTGACGCCCCTTCTACAAGATAGTGCGTTTGTTTTCTTTGTGGGCGAGAGGATTGGCCTCGTCTTCGGCTCTTAGGCGCCGGCCCCACTTGTTACGAAAGTGAGCGAATGCTTCATCGGCTGCGATGGAGCGTGGCACGAAGTCAGGGCTACGCTCAAGCAACTTTTGTTGACCTTCGATAAACACCTTGTCTTCCATAAAACCTTCAAGCAGAGATTCTTTGAGTGATGCCGAGATTGCCGAGTTGTCAATCTCCCAATTGTGTAAATAATTCCAGAAAAAGTGTGTGGTGTTCCGAGTTTCGGGTGTCATGAATTGGCAATTTCGATATTCGCGTACATTTTCACGACCATCTTTTTCTTTCCAGCCGACTGGCGTAAATAGCGTTTCCATCAGGAAGACACCAGGCAAACGCATTTGGATAATATTGGCGCGGTCCACAGTATTGCCCAGTTCTTCGTTCGGGATAACCTTGGCGTGGAATGGTGGGCTTGCGCTGTCGCGATCCCAGCGCTCCATCGAAAAGCCATCTTCCCCTTTTTGTATGTTTTCGGCCTGAGTACTATACGCATAAGCTTCTGAGCCGCCTAGGGTATTCGCGTGAACAAAGGCAACATGTGAAAAATCGGCTAAATTGTCGACAATCAACAACCAGTTAGCATCATAATGCAGGTATGCTCCTTTATCAAAGCCGCGCCAGTTTACTTTGTCACTTAAAGGTGGAAAGTCATAGATATCATTTTCGTTGGCTAGCTCAGGGTCGCCCATCCAAATCCAGATCATTCCGCCTTTCGCAACTACCGGGTAACTGCGAACTTTTAGTGATTTTGATACGCGTACCTGCCCTGGAATTTCGACGACCTGACCGTTCTCATTATACAACATTCCATGATACATGCACCGGATACAGTTGCCTTCTACACGTCCAATAGACAGCGGAGCTGCACGGTGGCAGCATCGATCATCCAGTGCGATATAGTTATCAGTCTTACCTTTATAAAATACCAATGGCGTTTCGCAAATGGTGCGAGCTAGCTTGTTCTCAGTCTCGGCGACCTCATATTCCCAAGCGGCGGCATACCATATGTTTTCTATAAAATATCGCTTCTTTTCGCTCATCTTTATTCCTCGGGTTACTATAATGTCAATCTTTAATAGCGCCTGAAATCGCAATATTCGTTGCGAATTTCAGACGCCATAAATTCACCAAATATGCCTCCATACTACTCCTAAGATCTAGAATGAATATCTAACGGTGACACCCCACCAGCGCGGGGGAGCATAAACTTCTTCAGCAATCCCTAATAAGCCCAAGTCAAGGTTATAGAGGCGATACATCTCATCTCCAGCGTTTTTCACCCAACCTTCTACAGTCCAATCTCCAGCGGCAGGAGTATAGGATAATCGAGCATTCCAAAGCATATATGAATTCTCAAATGACAATTGAGAATTAGTGGCTTCGACGAATTGATCATCATTCCAACACCCATCTACCTGAGCCGCGAACTCTCCAGCAGAAACATCCCACGCATATCTGGCAAGAAAGTTAACACTCAAACTAGGCTTAAACGGCCATATGCTATCCATACACCTGGAGCATAACATTAATATTTAATGTATTAACTGTAATAGAGTAAACAAAAATTATTTGTCAGCGATAATTACTCAGGAAAATTTAAGGTGCAATCCTTATCAGATGATCGGATAACGAAGTGGGACAGGATTCCAAAGAAACCAGATTATGGCAATTGAGAGCTAGACTAACTAGGTCGATTGAGCTATTCTAAATTAGAGCAATTGCTCTAGTTATAATCGTCACAATACAAGGGTCTCACGATGTACCGAATTGTTAGATATTTTAGTCATTTGTTGGTTGTTTTGTTGATGTTACCAGCCATGTCAATGGCGAGCAATAATGGCAACACTGAGGTGAGGTCAGATCTACCGCCCCTTCCGATTGAGCCTACAGGCATAGTCAAAGTCTTACCTAAGAAATATCCTGAAACATGGTTTTGGGTTCAGGATATCGCATTTGGGCATATGACGAGTGGTAAGGTTGCTTTGATAGATGCGGCCGAGAATACCCTGTCAAAGCAATATAAGGGGTCCATTGATAATTCTCTTTTAGGGAACTTGGTTCTAGGTGAGATCCAAAATGAAGTTTATATGACAGAAACTTTCTATAGCCGTGGTGTTCGAGGAGAAAGAACTGACGTCGTGACTATTTGGTCTAAGGATACGCTTGAACCAATCGATGAGGTTGTGTGGTCTAACACTAACCGCTACATGGGTCTTCCACAGCGCAATGCCTTGCAGTTAATTGATAATGAAAAACTACTATTGGTTTTTAATTTGAATCCAGCAACCTCAGTTACTGTTATCGATATAGAGTCGCGTAAGATATTAAATGAAATAGCGATACCAGGGTGTGCACTTATTTACCCCACGGGTAAGCGTGGATTTAGCTCTATTTGCAGCAATGGCTCCTTATTAAGCACTCAGCTTACGAGTGATGGGAAAATTACTAGCCAAAAGAGAACGATTCCATTTTTCAATCCAGATACAACCCCTGTTTTTGAGCATGTAGCATTGGTTGATGGATTTGCATATATACCTAGTTTTACAGGCATTATGCATAAAGTTAATCTGCAAGGTGATACCGCTAGTGTGGTTGATTCTTGGAGCATGGTCAGCAACGATGAGCTAAGAGAGAATTGGAGGCCGGGTGGCGCTGTATTTATCGACAGTGATGAGCAAGGAAATATCTACGTCATTATGCACCCTGACGGGCATGAAGGTAGCCAACAGCAAGGCGGTACAGAGATTTGGGTATTTAACAGTAAGACGGGCAAGCGTGTTTCTCGCTACCCCGTGCAAAGCTGGGCAATATCATTGGGCGTAAGCCGAGGTAAGACTCCGCTTCTTATGTTGACTAATGGTGAGATGCAGCAGGAAGTTTATGATGCTATGTCAGGAAAATATATCCGTACAATTTCTGCAGGTTTAGAAACACCACTCGTTATTATCGGTTCTAAGTAGGGGGCTGTATGTCAGTAATATCTCTTTTTATAAGCTTATTTTTTGTTTGGATGTTTGGCCTTTCGGCGTATCACAAATTTGCCAATATGAAACACTATAGTAATTTGATGACTAGCTACGGCATGCATTCACCTGCGCTGGCAACAGCGGCAGTGATTATACTAAGCGTTACTGAGCTTTCAGCAGTTATATTGCTGTGCATGGCGGTAACAAGGGATATTGGGCTCCTTTTGATTATTTTAATTTTGATGATCTATGCCACTGCAATGAGTGTGCAATTAATATCTGGCCACAAACGATTGCAATGTGGTTGTGCCGGGCCGAGTTCAGAGGCTGAGATTAGTTCTGTGCTGGTCTTTCGCAATATAACATTAGCAGCACTAGCATTTTTATCAATCGTTATTCCTGAGGAGCTGCCAAGCCAGTCATTTCAGGCTTTATGCTTTTCTATTACTGCTAGTATATTTATGGTGCTTGTTTACTTGTGTGTCCAGCAAGTCATAACTAACAGCCAGAAATTAATTCGATTAAAAAACATATAAGGCAATGACCGTGGAATTACTTGTTATTTCAAATATTGTACTCTGGATTGGTTTTTTTTCAGTGGTAATAATCAATATAGCGCTGGCTCGCCAAATTGGCGTTCTTTATGAACGTATAGCGCCAGCAGGCGCGTTGATGATGAATCAAAAGCTTGAGGTAGGCATGGCCTCGCCCGACCTGAGTGTTCCAGATTTGAATGGATCAATGGTAACGATAGGTAAGCCTGAAGAAGAAAAGTCACAATTAATCTTTTTCCTTTCCCCTAGCTGCCCTGTTTGTGATTCAATTTTGCCGGCTTTAATGTCAGCAGCTAAGGCAGAAGATCAATGGCTAGAGCTCGTTTTTGCCAGTGATGGTGCAGAGCAAGATCATACGAGCTTTGTCAATAAAAAAGGGTTAACTGCTTATTCCTATATTATTTCCGAGCAGATAGGTAAGGCCTTTGGTGTTGCTAAACTTCCCTATGCGGTGCTAATTGATGAGCATGGAATTATTGCCTCGATGGGCATTATTAATTCTAGAGAACACCTCGATAGTTTGTTTGAAGCGAAAGAAAGGAAGGTAGCATCAATTCAGGACTTTATCGCGCGTAAGCGCAACAGTGTTCAGCATCATGAGGCAGAGTAAATATGAAATTCTTTGATGATTTTTTTGAGAATAAAAGTCGGAAAATTGCCCAGTCAAGTTCTAGGCGCGGAGTGCTAAAAAAACTAGGTGGAGCAATGATAGGTGTATCAGCTATCCCGCTGTTACCTGTTGCGCGGGCTGCAGAACCTGTGACGGCTAAAGTGCCACAGGAGGAAGGTGATCCAGCCTCTTGCGATTATTGGCGCTATTGTGCAGTTGATGGCTATCTTTGCGAGTGCTGTGGGGGGACTTATAATACTTGCCCGCCAGGAACTGAGATGTCACCCATAACTTGGATAGGAACCTGTCGTAATCCTGCTGATGGGAGAAACTATGTAATTTCTTATAATGATTGTTGTGGTAAATCAAGTTGCGGTAATTGCCTGTGTATGCGTGACGAAGGTGATCGGCCACTTTATAGGGCGGATAAATCAAATGATGTGAATTGGTGTTTAGGAACGGATAGCATTGTTTATCACTGTTCCACGGCTGTTGTAGTCGGTTTGGCCTTAGATAAATAATAATGAAATATGTGTTTTTGTTAGCTGCTTATTTTTTTTCTATGCATTGTGCTGCAAATGAAATAGATGAACAAAGGGCAAAATATAATTATCAAATGTTTTGCCAGGGATGTCATACACCAAATGGTATGGGTGGTGAGAGTGTGCCCCGCATCAATGGTTTTATAGGTAATTTTTTAACCTTCCCTGAAGGGCGTGAATTTTTAGTTCGGGTTCCAGGTTCGGCTTATTCCCCATTGAGCAATAAGGAGTTAGCCGAGGTGTTAAATTGGATGGTCATTAACTTTGGTGGCGATTCAATCCCCAAGGACTTTAAAAATTACACAGAAAATGAGATTGGTGCGCTTAGGTTAAAGCCTTTAAATGAAATTGATAATTATAGAAAGGAGCTTCTTTCTATAATTGGATTGTAGTAGTTAGTATAAATATAATAAGAGTATAAGTTCCATGAATAAATTCATCTCAATGCGTATTCTATTAACAGGTTTTTCTCTGTTGAGTTTAATGTCCCTATCGGCTACTAGTAGTTTTTCATCTGAGAGCAATATTGAAACTCTGATTGAAAGTTGTGCTGTGTGTCATAACGCAGCTGGGCCAGTGTCACCTAATTTGGCAGGACAAAAACGAGATTACATGATAGAGCGAATTAATATATTTCGTGATAAGCCAGACTTAAACGTTTCTATGTTTCCGTTTGTTCAAAATTTAAGTGATTCTGAAATAGAAGCAATTGCAGAACACTTTTCCTCATTGGAGTCTGTCACTTCAGCAAATGGTGATGCGGAAAAAGTAAAAAGGGGAGAACAGGCATCAGCATATTGTCTCTCTTGCCATGGTGTCAAGGGCAAGTCAGCAAATTCAGAGTGGCCAAACTTAGCGGGTCAAAATTCCTCTTATCTATACCAACAACTGAAGGCCTTTAGAGATGGGACGCGTGATAATCTAATGATGAAAACTATTGTTAAGGATTATGATGATGAGTACCTAAAAGCACTTGCGTCATATTATAGTCAGCTCAAGCCGTAATTTTTCAACTACGATTTAGATAGATTCACCGATGAAACCATGGCCATATTGCACGCACAGTTTTTATTGCGTACACCATAGTGATTACTACTTTGGATAGAGCCATTTTTGCAAAATTACTGGTTTGGCGGTCTTCCATCGTAATGGCGATGCTTGGGATTTAACGGCGCTTATGCCCAGCGTTAATTTGGATGAAGTCAAACGAAAAACGACTATGCCATTCAATGTTAGCTTGGCTTCTGTCGTATAAAATGATGGGGTTGAGCTGAGTTTGAGCAACCCAGAGAGCGCGCTAGAGACGAAAAGAACAATAGAAAGCGGTAAAAAATTGTATTTGACCGTCTATTTTTCGTCGAAGTCGATGGTGACGCGATCGCTGATTGGGTGTGCTTGGCAGGTAAGAATAAAGCCTTCGGCGACTTCTTCGTCGCTTAATGAATAGTTGAGGTCCATCTCAACCTCTCCCTCCAATACTTTCGCCTTACAGGTTGAACAAACACCACCTTTGCAGGCATAGGGCAAGTCCCTCCGTGTTTTTAGTGCGGCATCTAGCACGGTTTCGCCGCCGCGAGCTAGATTTAATTGGGTTCCCTTACCATCGATTATGACTAATACTTGACTGACATGTTGCTGTTCAGTGAGGCTAATGGGGATTTTAGTCTCCGGATCGATTTTTTTGAGGTCGTCTGGGGCACCAAAAAGTTCGCTATGAACATGTTTTTGCTCGACGCCTGCACGCAAAAAGGCGCTTCTCGCCGACATTACCATTTCGAGTGGACCACATAAAAATACATCATCGATTTCCTTGGCATCAATTAGTATGTCGAGGAAATGATCAATCTTTTGCGCATCGATACGGCCATGCAGCAGTTGCGCACTTTGTATCTCGCGGCTCAATATATGAAATACCTGAAGTCGCTGCGGATAGCGATTCTTTAGCGCGGCGATGTCCTCTAAGAACATAATGGTATCAGTACTTTTATTGCCATAAATCAGCGTAAAGTGACTGGCTGATTCAGTCTCTAAAGTTGTTTTTAAAATTGATAGAATTGGAGTTATTCCGCTGCCGGCAGCCACGCCGACAAAGTGACGCTCGGCTTTGGGGTCGAGATCGACGAAAAAATGCCCAGCGGGCGGCAATATGCCCAGTTTATCGCCTAACTTTAGTTCACTGTTGGCCCAGCTAGAAAAGACCCCATGTTTAACTTCTTTGATACCAACGCGTAGTTCAGAGTCTTGGACACTGCTGCATATCGAGTAATTACGGCGCACTTCTTTTCCGTTTAGGTACTTAATCAACGTCAGGTTTTGCCCTTGTTTATACCGATACTTAGAGCGCAGCTCTTCGGCCACCTTAACCGCAAGGATAATGGAGTCCTGCGTGCCTTGAACAATACGTGTAACAATTGCCTGATCAATCATGGAATTTACCTAGATGGGCTTAAAGTAGTCAAACGGTTCGAGGCAGTCCGCACACTGCCAAAATGATTTACAGGCGGTAGAGCCAAAGTGACTAACTAGCTTGGTGTTAAAGGAGCAGCAGTTGGGGCAGGCGACGATCACAGTAATGTTTGGATCCTCTTGTGAATCATCCAGTAAGCTGGTTTTGCATGGCGGGGCGATACCATATTTACGAAGTTTTTCTTTTGCCTCATCGCTCATCCAGTCGGTGGTCCAAGCTGGCGATAATACTAGAGCTACCCGTGTAGACGGATAGTCGTGCTCAGCCAGCACTTTGGTAATGTCATCGGTAATGTGGTCGATCGCTGGGCATCCAGAGTAGGTTGGTGTAATTGTCACGATGACAGTATTATCCTTGATTTCGATACCGCGCAAGATACCCATCTCATTGATGGTCAATGCAGGTATCTCTGGGTCGGTGACGGTGTCTAGTATGCTGCGCACACGGGACAACTCACTCTCGGTGTTTTGGTTAATTAACCTCATAGTCCTTTAATCACCACTGGTGGTTGGGCATGCTGCGCGGCAGACTTTGCATTTCTTCCAAAAGATCACCCAGATATTCGGCATGCTGCCCCTGGCGACCGCCTACGATAGCCTCACCGGCGACGGGTTTACTCAAAGTAGCATCGACTAATAGCGACGATACCTGAGAATCCCAAGTATGCTTCAAAGCCTTGAGGTCGACACCTGTGCCGAACTCTAGCATACGCTGGTCTAATTCATCGGGGATAAACATTTCTGCGGTGAATGGCCACACAGCCGCTATTGCATCTTGCATACGCTGGTGACTGACCTCGGTGCCATCGCCTAAACGTTTGATCCACATCGAGCTGTGGCGGTTATGATACTTCACTTCTTTGATAGACTTGGCAGCAATAGCAGCCAGTGTTGTGTCGTTTGATTCAGTCAACTGCTCGAGAAAAAGCAGATGCCAAGCATCATACAAATACTGTCGTGCGATAGTGTCGGCGAAATCACCATTTGGTTGTTCGACTAATAGCAAGTTGGACCATTCGTGCGAATCGCGCATAAAAGCTAGATCGTCCTCATTAACCTGTTGGTCGCATAGACTAGCTGAGTATTGGTAGAGCGACCGCGCCTGACCAATTAAATCTAAGCCGATATTGGTTAGACTGATGTCTTCCTCTAAGTCGGGCCCGCGCGCCGCCCACTGGCAGAGGCGTTGGCATAGCACCATCGAGTTATCCGCTTGGCGCAGGGTGTACTTAAACAGGTCGCTTTTGCTCGGAGCTGGTGAGGTATTCACATATGCTCCAATTCGTCTGGAAGGGAATAAAACGTTGGATGCCGATAAATCTTGTCTTTAGAAGGATCAAACAAGATCTCTTTATCGTCTGGATCTGATGCAATAATCTGGTTGGATGGCACTACCCATATACTTACCCCTTCAGATCGACGGGTATAGAGATCGCGAGCATTTTGCAGCGCCATTTCGGCATCCGCCGCGCGCAGACTACCTGCGTGTTTATGATCAATGCCTCGGTTGCTACGGATAAAAACTTCCCATAACGGATAGTCTTTTTTGGATTCCATATTATTCGCCTATGTGGTCTTACAATGGATCTTGTGTTGTCTTGGGCCGCGATATTTTGGCGCGTTTTTCAGCGTATGCGATGGCGGCATCACGCACCCATTGTCCATTTTCATGGGCTTCTCGCCGGTTACTGACCCTCTCCTTATTACATGGCCCGTTACCCTGAATGACTTCGAAAAACTCTTCCCAGTCAGGCTCACCATACGTGTAGTGTCCAGTTTCCTCGTTCCAACTCAGATCATTGTCGGGAACAGTCAAACCGAGAATATTAGCTTGGGGCACCGCGATATCGACAAATTTTTGCCGGAGTTCATCATTTGAGAATAATTTAATCTTCCATTTCAAGGACAATTCAGAGTTGGGCGATTTATCATCGCGCGGACCAAACATCATAATAGAGGGCCACCACCAACGATTGAGAGCGTCCTGCGCCATTTGCTTTTGTTCGGCGCTTCCTCTGCACAGTGTTAGCATGATTTCATACCCCTGACGTTGGTGAAAACTCTCTTCTTTACAGATCCGGACCATGGCCCGCGCATATGGGCCGTAAGATGTGCGGCATAGTGGTACCTGATTACAGATGGCAGCACCATCGACTAGCCATCCGATAGCGCCCATATCGGCCCAGCAAGGCGTAGGATAATTGAAAATACTCGAGTACTTCATTTTGCCGTTGTTGAGCTTTTCCAACATATCGGTGCGATCGGCCTCAAGTGTCTCGGCTGCGCTGTATAAGTAAAGGCCATGACCCGCTTCGTCTTGGACTTTTGACATCAAGATAGCCTTTCGCTTTAGACTGGGTGCACGCGTAATCCAGTTACCCTCGGGTTGCATGCCGATGATTTCTGAATGCGCATGCTGACCTATTTGCCTAATCAGAGTTTTGCGATAGTCATCTGGCATCCAATCGCGCGGTTCGATTTTGCGGCCACTGGCGAGAAGCTCTTCAAATTTAAGCTCATCTGCTGAAAGAGTTTTACTATTTTGGTTGGCTCTCATCGCACACTCCGTTTATTGTAGACTGTTGGCAACGCCCGTAAGGACGTCGTATTGAGCGCAAATTTCACCATTCTGGTTGACGATGGTGGTATCCCAGCGCACTTCCCCCCAAATTTCTGTCAATCGATCTTTTTTCTGTTTGCAGGTGAACTGTACTTGAATGATATCGCCTGGGTAAACCGGGGTCTGAAAGGACAAATTCTCGAGTCCGGTATTGGCAAGAACCGGCCCTTCGCCGGGCCAAACAAAAAGTCCAGCTGCTGCAGAAATTAGCAGGTATCCATGGGCTACGCGGCCATCAAAAAACGGGTTTCGAAGCGCCGCTTGATGATCCATGTGGGCGTAGAATGTGTCGCCCGTTAACTCGGCAAATGCCTCGATATCATCGAGCGTTATTTCGCGTTTGTCGGTGACCACGGTATCGCCGATTTCAATCTCTTCAAAATGCTTTTTAAATGGATGAACATCGCTTATCTTGCGCGTAGCACCTTGCAAGTGCACGCCCGTCACTGCGCTCAGCATATCGGGTGACCCCTGCAGTGCAGTGCGCTGCATATAGTGTTTAACGCCGCGCACACCTCCTAATTCCTCGCCACCACCAGCGCGGCCGGGGCCGCCATGAATCAACTGTGGTAAGGGAGAGCCATGCCCAGTTGATTCTTTGGCGCAGGCATCATTAAGCACAAGCACGCGACCGTGGTGGGGCGCCATGCCGAGGATGACTTGGCGCGCCACATCAGGGCTGTTGGTGATCAATGAGCCGACCAGGCTACCCTTACCACGGGCGGCGAGTTGCACTGCATGCTCGTTATCGACGTACGGGATAATAGTACTTACTGGCCCAAAGGCCTCGATGTCATGGGCGCTACTGTGATCCGGATTCTCCGCTAGCATTACCACGGGACTCATAAATGCACCTGTGTCTGAGGAGGCATCAATTGGCGTGATCTGGTCTGGATCGCCAAAGATGATACGGCTGTCAAGGCGCAATTGTTGAACTGCACTGCGCACATCTTTGCGTTGGCGCAGACCTGCTAGAGCGCCCATACGCACAGACTCGTTGTCCGGATTTCCCACATTGATTTTGCCAAGTTTATCGGATAGCGCTTGCGTCACTGCATCGACTTTGTTGTCCGGCACAATAGCGCGCCGTATAGCGGTACATTTTTGCCCAGCCTTCGTTGTCATCTCTCGCACAATTTCTTTGATAAATAAATCGAATTCAACGCTCTCAGGTTTGACATCACTGCCCAGAATGCAACAGTTTAGAGAGTCGGCCTCCATGACGAAACGGGTGGATTGCTTGGCGATGACTGGATGCTGTTTAAGCTTTAGGCCGGTTGCGGCTGAACCTGTAAAGCTGACTATGTCTTCATAGGTTAGGTGATCTAGCAGGTCGCCGACGCCGCCGCAAATCAGCTGAATGGCGCCGGCTGGCAGTATTTCTGATTGAACCATATGCTGCACCATGATTTCGGTCAAAAATGCTGTTTGACTACCGGGCTTGATGATACAAGGAACACCCGCTACAAGAGCAGGGGCAAGTTTTTCTAACATACCCCAACAGGGGAAATTGTAGGCGTTAATGTGCACCGCAACCCCCCGAATGGGAGTGTAAATATGTTGTCCAGTAAAGGTGCCGTGGCGCGATAGACTCTCTTGTTGACCATCGATATAGATTGTACTGTTGGGCATCTCGATACGCGCCTTGCTGGAGATTGAAAATAGAGTGCCAATTCCCCCTTCGATATCTACCCAAGAATCACTCCGGGTCGCACCGGTTGCTTTGGAGCATTCATAAAATAGTTCTTTGCGTTCCATTAGGTAGAGGCCGAGTTGCTTGAGCATCAGCGCGCGTTGGTGAAATGTCATTTTTTGAAGCGCCGGGTTGCCAACATTTCTGGCGTAGTCAACCATGTCTTGGAAATCAAGGCCGCCGCTGGATATTTCTGCGACAGGCTCGCCGGAGATAGCGTTGTTAAGTATCACACCCGTCTCGGAAGATAGATGCCAGTTATCCATTGCGTAGTTTTGAAGTTTCATAATTTAAATACCGTGCAGCTTAGCTACCTGAAGTTTTAGCATCATGCTGTGTTGTTTAAGTGAGAGCTGTCATCGCGCACATATGCGTGTGAATTATTATTTACTGCTAATTGCCATACATGATACAAAAATATCATAATAAGTCAAAAAAAAGTATCAATAAAAGCTTTCTTCGATTATTCTTTGTGCGATCGTATGGTTAGTTAGTTAGAGAATTTAAGAGCCTAAATCTGCGATTGATGACGCTAGCGAGGCTAAAAGATAAACCTAAACCTAAACAGGGGGGGTGTTTGGATGCATAAACCAAAGTACCAAAATATCGAATTTTCCATTGTGGATGGCCTCGCTAAATTAGTACTTAATCGGCCGGATCGATTAAACAGTTTCAACGCGGAGATGCACGTCGAAGTCAAAAGTGCTTTTAAGCGACTCGCAACCAAAGGAGCGGCGAGATGTTTGTTGATTACCGGCTCGGGACGGGGCTTTTGCGCGGGCCAAGATCTCAGCGATAGATCGGTCAGCGGCGGTGATCAAGCACCTGATTTGAGCGCGTCGATCCGAGATAATTACAACCCGCTGATTCGCGCCATCACCGCGCTTGAGATGCCAGTTATTTGCGCGGTCAACGGCGTCGCCGCAGGCGCCGGGGCCAATATTGCGCTGGCCTGCGACATCGTCATTGCGGCCCAGTCGGCAAGCTTTATCCAGTCGTTCAATAAATTGGGGCTGGTGCCGGATTCTGGAGGCACTTGGATGCTGCCGCGGCTCGTAGGGCATGCGCGCGCCATGCGCCTGTGTTTGCTGGGAGAGAAGGTCACCGCGTCTAAAGCGCTAGAAATGGGCATGATCTCACAGGTCGTCGAGGATGACGATTTGTTGAAAATCGCCTCTGATATCGGACAGCAGTTGGCGAGTGCGCCTACTCTGGGTCTTGCGCTCATAAAGCGAGCGCTACTCGTGTCCAGTTCCCACAACTTGGATCAGCAACTCGATTTAGAATGTGAATTACAGGGTGTCGCCGGGCGAAGTGACGACTACAGGGAGGGCGTTAGTGCGTTCATGGAAAAGCGCTCACCGAATTACCAAGGGTGTTAGTGCACATGTTATCAAGTCCGTCATTCACAGTCGTCGGTGATACCCGCGAGGCCGCACTAGACAATAATGTGCAAGTGTCGGTAATTGGTGTCGGACAGGGCATAGCGATGATTGTACAGCGCGTCTAGGCGTGGCTGCTCAGATTATCCATTCGTCAGATGATCGACGGCAAAGAAATAACGATGTCGTTATTAACTAGATTTTAGGGAGAAATTATGACGACAAAGGCGGAGATACCAGACCAAAATAACGCCCAGTTGGAGTCGATTGAACGCGCCAGCATTGACGAATTGAGAAGTTTACAATTGCAGCGATTGCAGTGGTCGATCAAACACGCCTATGACAATGTAGCATTTTATCGACAAAAATTTGATCAGGCGAGTGTGCATCCAGACCATATTCAATCTCTTGACGATCTTAGTAAATTACCATTCACTGAAAAAAATGATCTTCGCGATAACTATCCTTTCGGTATGTTTGCTATCCCACGCGAAAAGGTTTCGCGTATTCATGCGTCGAGTGGCACGACGGGTAAGCCGACGGTGGTAGGTTATTCGCGCGGCGATATTGACGATTGGGCCAATGTAGTTGCACGAAGTATTCGCGCGGCCGGCGGACGAGCGGGAGATATCTTACATAATGCCTATGGCTATGGGCTATTTACCGGAGGTTTGGGTGCCCATTATGGAGCAGAGAAACTCGGTTGCACGGTGGTGCCAATGTCTGGCGGTCAGACCCCTAAACAGGTGCAGCTCATTAATGACTTCAAACCAAGAATTATCACCGTAACGCCGTCTTATTGTTTAAATTTGATCGATGAATTTGAGAAGCAGGGTCTTGATCCTCGGGCTAGTTCATTAGAAATTGGTATTTTTGGTGCTGAACCCTGGACCAACCAGATGCGCGTCGAAATAGAGGAACGACTCGGCATTGATGCTGTGGATATCTATGGCCTGTCAGAGGTGATGGGTCCCGGTGTAGCGCAGGAGTGTGTCGATCTTAAGGATGGGCCGACCATCTGGGAAGATTATTTTTACCCTGAGATTATCGATTCACGGACCGGTAAGGTAATGCCCGACGGTGAATCTGGAGAGCTAGTATTTACCTCATTGACCAAAGAAGCGATGCCAATTATTCGCTATAGAACTCGTGATTTGACCCGTCTACTCGCTGGTACATCTAGGCCGATGCGACGGATGGAGAAAATCAGTGGGCGCTCGGACGACATGATGATAGTGCGAGGTGTCAACGTGTTCCCCAGTCAGATCGAAGAACATATTTTAGCGATAGACGGTTTGAGTCCCCATTATCAAATCGAGTTACACAAAAAAGGCAACCTCGACAGCATAAAAATTAATTGCGAGGTTGTGTCCGAGCAATATGACCGCGCGGAGTTAGAGAAACAGGTGGCAAAAAGAATCAAGGATATGATTGGTGTTTCTGCCGAGATTGACGTCATCGACGTTGGCGGTGTACCGCGTTCACAAGGCAAAGCACAGCGTATCGTTGACTTGCGGGGTGTCTGAGGATTTAGAGTATAATTTCTTAAGCGGTCTGGAGGCCAGTGAGAGGTCTAGGAGGTATCGATGAATGATGTCCCACTCAATAAAATACTGTCGTCAAAGCGATTAAGGAGCTGCTGACGTTAGAGGCCGCCAAAACGTCGATAGTAGGAGGGAGAAGCTGGGGGTAGTAGTCCGTCGGCTGTCTGCATGTTATTGCGTAAAAATACCGTTGCGTCATATTGAGTTAGTTTATACAAGTCGGCTGTCATACTCGATGCTGTGTGGCCAATCCAGTTTTTGGGTAGCACACGATGCGGTAGATCTGTGTCTTTTAACAGCACGCGACGATACTCGTGGATCAATAAGGTTCGGATTTGAAAGGCATCCTCTGGTAGCAGCGATTCGGCATTTTCGACGGCTTTGAGAAGCGGCCTAAATAGTTGTAGGAATTGATCATATTTTTCTGCTAGCTGATCCAAATCCCAACAATTTTTAACCATCTCGTTTAACACTTGATCGGACTTGAGTTCATCGGTTGTGGCGCGCATAACCGCCACGCAGTCGGCCAATTGTAACTCATGTAAAGTTTCGTCTAGTGACTGCCGGTTGGCGCAAGGACAGGCCATCACACTAGTCCCTAGATTCCCGAAACCCAGCCATTGAAGCTCGCGACGAAGAGTTTCGCGTGAAGTTTCGGCGACTGAACCAGTGAAGACAAGGGTCCACTGCCCATCCCAATCACTGCCGCTCTCGGCATAGATTCGTCGTGCTGCTTTTTCGTAGTGGCGTAGGCCATATTCGGTAAAACTATAGTAACTGCGTCGACCGGACTGCACCGATGTAAGCCATCCATTTTGGCTGTTGCGGTACACTGCTGTTCGCACCAACCTGCTGTTGACTCCAAAGGGCTTGAGTGCATCAATTAGGCTGCCGAGCCAAATACTGTTGCCATGTTGCGAAATAGAGTCGCCAAATACCGAAATAACTAAGGAGCCACCGCGAATCGACCGCCGCATGCGAAAATTTTCTAGGAGTGTTTCTACAACTTTGAGTTTTGACATCCGAATAATAAGTAACGTTTGGCCCCACAAGTTAATCAGTTTACTTGGACTCCTGTGTTACAGCAATAAAGTTGATCAATCAGTTATGGGATGTTTTCTGGAATTAGTCCGAAGCGATCAATTTCCTGCACACCCTTCTCTGGAGGTGTTGCTCAAAAATTGAGGACCCTCCGCAAAGCGTAGGGGCTAATGACTTAATTAACTTCAGTTTGATTTATATTCTTGAGCAATATTCGTGCTTTATAGTAAAAAAGACCTAATAAAAGGAAAGATATGTTACCACTTTAGTCGGAAGTGTCACTTCAGCTGATATTTTTGCAAGTCGCTATCTTCTATGGAGATTTTTACCAAAAATTTGAGAATGCCAGAAAAGGTGTGGGAGGGATTGAGCCTTAATGCCCGTCCACTATTTTTAATTTAGATAGCTGATTGCTTGTCATTTGAGTTAAGCCTGCGCTAGCCTCATTAATTGCAGGTAGGCCATTTCATCGAAATTCGGGAAGTTATCTAAGAACTTTTCACTTGATCCATATGTCACATGAAGACCTTCAATAAATGTGAGCATACTTAGGGCTAGACCCTCCAGCCTTTTTTTACTCATATCAGGATGTACGTCGGATAATATTTCTAGGATTGATTCCATAAAATGTACGTACATTTCATATCGCAGAGACTCTGCAAACGCGTTGTGTGTCGAAAGCCCCCAAAATTGATAAAAGAATCCCCTCACATCAGGTTTTCTTACGTCAGTTAGCAAGTAGTGAATAAACGCTTGGAGACGTTCGTGCGGAGAATCGGGAAACCGTAGTGATTCTCGTCTAAGATCCTCATCATAACCTTCAAGGACGCTATTGATGATGGCCTGTAATAAGGCATCTTTAGTCGCGAAGTAGTAGTGTAAATTTCCCACGCTGATGCCTAGATTTTTTGCGACTTGTCGCGTTGTTAAGCTCGCCAAACCTTGCGTAATAAAAATATCTTTCGCTGTTCGAATTATTTCATCAATTCTTTCGGCGCCTTTTTCCCTAACGGCTGTTCCAGATCGATTTGTAGGAGTGCGTTTGCCAGTTGTTCGAGCCATATACGATTACTCAGGAAAATTTAAGGTACATTAATTTGGGCGCTAGACTTGCTGGGTCGAATGAACTATTATTAATAGATCAAATGCTCTATTAACTTAACGCAATAATACAAGGATCTCATAATGCATCGAATAAAAATAGGGAAATCTCGTTTTTTACCAATTATCTTTTACCCCATAACCATTTTGTCTCTCCTTTTAATGTTTGGCTGTGCGCCTCAACGCGGAGAAGAGGACCTATCTGAGTTAGACAGCTTTAAAATGGCCATTCGAGCTAAATATGACTTAAAAGAGCAGGCCTTTCGAGAAAATGATGTAGATTCGATCATAAATAAATTTTATTCTGATGATGCTATTTCAACCGACAACGAAGGAAACACTCATATTGGTCGTGATGGATTGAAACCAGTTTATGAAGAAGTCATCGTAGCGAATGTCAGAATTGAGTCGTTTAATACTTTTGTCAAAGGAGATGCCGGCTGGGATTGGGCTAATTTTCACGTAACTTTTCCACGAGAGATGGGCGTTGAACCGTTTACCTTTAAAATGCTTTTTTTATGGGAAAGGGTTAATGGGCAGTGGTGGTCTAATGGTGAGATGTATGTGCTCGGAGAGTTCGACTTAAGCGACAAGTCTAATTCTCATTGAGGACAAGAAATTTAGCTTTCAGAGATATTAGGCGCTAGTAACCATATTATATTGTGATTAATCTTCATCAAAAAAGAGGTAGATACAATAAATGAAAGATGAAAATAAAACAAAAGCATCTATAAAATCAAAGGTAATCACTCGACGTGATTTTGTTAGCGGGACTATGGTCGGAAGTGGAGTGGCTTTGCTGTCAGCAAAAGCACCCGGTGTAATGTCCAGTGAGCTGGGTCAACGCACCCATGTACCTTACGCTGGTTTAACGAAAGATTGGACTGGACCCGGAGGCGTAGGTGATTATGCCTCCTCAAATGGTAATACGCACTTAGTGGTCAATGCGGCCCATTCATTTCGAGACCTTGGTTTTGAACAGCAGATCAGTGACGCTGCAGAACTTAATGAAGAATATGATTTAGTAGTAGTTGGCGCTGGGTTTGCAGGATGTAGCGCCGCTTATTACTATTTAAAAGATCATCCTTCAGCTAAGGTCTTAATTCTTGATAATCACGCGATGTTTGGTGGAGAGGCTCGCCAAAACGAGTTTGACGTTGATGGTTATAAATTGTGGGGCCCGCAAGGTTCTACTGGCGCAGTATGGCCGCTTGAGCATGCAAAAAACATCGGTATGTATGGTCCTATATGGGAAGAGTTGGGCCTGCCAATGGATTTGACATGGCAAGAGCCGACAAACTCTAAGCTTAAGATACCCTATGATGCCTATTCGCCAATGCACATTAATTGGGAGGCCCAAGATCTTGGTTGGTTTTATGATGATCATGCTATGGCAGTAAATCCTTGGAGCAACCGATTCAAGGATGTTCCTACTGACGAAAAGACAAAACAAGATCTTCTTTGGATGGAGGTTTATCGTCAACCACCTGAGCGAGATGATTGGGCTGAGTGGCTTGATTCAATGACTTACAAGGAATTTTTGATAAATGAAATGGGGATCGATAATCCTGCTATTGATGAGTACCTAAATCCTTTTGCGGCGGCAATGGGAACGGGGCTAGGGACTGATGTAATATCAGCTTATCAGGCATTTAATTTTCTTCAGCCTGGAGTCATGCAATACGGGCGCGCTTTCGGTCGTATGGGCTTGGGCGGGGATCCGCTCTTGGGTATTGGCGACGCTACAGACTATATCTATTTAGCGAGTTTTCCTGGAGGGAATACCGGGATACTCAGGCATATTGTTCAAAAATTGATTCCTAAAATATTTGGTGAAACAAAAAACATTAACCATGTCCTTTCAAATCCTGTAGATTGGGATGTTATCGATGATCCTAAGCAGACTACCCGCATGCGATTAAGCTCCTTAGTCGTAAATGTCAAGCATGATGGAGCTCCTGAAGATTCAGATCGAGTTTTAGTGACATATTTGAACGGCGGAAAGATGTCTCGTATATCGGCTAAAAAGGTCGTTATGGCCGGACAACAACACCTGAACAAACGCGTAGTTACTGACTTGCCCGATAGATATAAAGAGGCGATGGAGTCATTCCATCACTCTCCGATGATGATCATAAATGTGGCTTTAACAAATTGGAAGTTCATGGAGAAACTTGGCGTGGCGTCAGTTAGATGGTTTGGGGATGACCTTGGATGGTTCACTACGCTGCGACGCCAGATGATTTTGGATGGCGAAGAACCGATGCCTTTAGATCCAAGCAAGCCGACTGTCCTGACCATGTATAATTCTTTTTGTGTGCCAGGTCTGCCAGTTAAAGAGCAATGCGCTGCGGGTAGAATGATGATGCTTGGGATGAGCTACGCTGACATTGAGCACAAAGTGGTACAGCAGTTTACGAAGATGTTTGGCCCAGCGGGATTTGATGCGGAGAAAGACATCGCAGGAATCACCGTTAATCGCCAAGGCCATGCATACGTTGTGACACCACCTGGTTTTTTCTTTAATAAAAATGGTGGCCTATCGGCTAGTGATGTGATTCGTGAAAAGCACGGGAGAATTGCATTTGCCCACGCAGAGCTTAAAGGGTTTCAGATGTGGGAAGGTGCTGTCCATGAGGGAGAGCGTGCCGCACATCAATTAGGTTAATGTTAATTTAATGGCTGTGGAATTGGGTCATCGGGGCATGGTATGCCTCGATTCCTTTGACATATAAATTGCCGCATTATGATCCTTAACGATGGATGCACCCGAATGGTGGCAACTATCGAAAATTCTAAAGGTGATAAGTCCTTCACCTCCTTTTTTTGTTATTTTTCTGGCCGTCGCGCTATATTTTAGGTCATCACACCATTGCGGTTTCCGGTCGAGCGTGTGTGCGACTCGTTTTTGGGGGCTCCAGAACATGATTTCAGGCCGCCTGAATGAAATTACTGTTTTTTTTGGATTAGCGCTAGCAATAATAGATCACATGAGCTAGTATTAATTGGTCATTCGACCTAAATATAAGGTCGCTTTAGGGTGAGCTTGAGGCGCATGGATGGCATATAGCCTTTTTCCAAGCTTGCATTCTAACTAAAGGCGGAGCCTATCAGCTAGCCAGATAATTTTTGAACAAAACACTCGAGAATGAAAAATGGAAGAATATAATAATATTATTAATGGCGAAAAAGTTCAGTCGGGATCAACTTTTGGGGTTGTCAATCCTGCGAATGGTGATGTTTTCGCTATCTGCCAAAGCGCGAACGTTGAGATGGTGGACCAAGCGGTAGCCGCTGCGAGAGCAGCATTTTTTGAGTGGAGCAAAACCTCTCAGGAAGAGCGTAAGGCAAAAATTCATGCGATTGGTGACGCCCTTGAGGCAAATATGGCTGATTTGATGGCGCTGGTTACAGCGGAAACGGGTAAACCCATGTCTGGCCTAAACGGTGTTGGCTCAGGTATGGAGGTAGGTGGTTCGATTGCCTGGACGCACTATACTGCAGAGTTGGATTTACCTGTAGATATTATTCAGGAAGATGACATTGCTAGTATTCAGGTATTTCGTAAGCCGTTGGGAGTTGTGGCGTCTATAACGCCCTGGAACTGGCCACTGATGATCGCTATCTGGCATGTGATGCCTGCGCTGCGAGCGGGTAATACTGTGGTCATTAAGCCATCGCCACTCACGCCGTTGGCGACTATTCGGTTTGTTGAAATGGTTAGTGAAATATTACCGCCGGGAGTCTTAAACGTAATCACCGGAGATGCCAGTATTGGTGAGGCCCTATCGAAACATTCGGATGTAAACAAAATTGTCTTTACAGGGTCGACACAGACCGGTCGAAATATCATGCAGGCTGCGTCTGCTAATTTAAAACGTTTGACACTTGAATTGGGCGGCAATGATGCTGGCATTGTTCTTGATGATGTCAATGTTAAAGAAGTTGCACCCAAATTATTTGCCGCAGCTTTTCACAACAATGGTCAAACTTGCGCTTGCTTAAAGCGTCTGTATGTACATGAGTCGATCTACGAGGATCTCTGCGAGGAACTCGCACGACTTGCTAAGACAGTCGTGATAGGCGATGGTATGCGGGATGGGGTTGAATTGGGCCCATTACAGAATAAAGCGCAATTGGCTATTGTTACTGATCTCGTGGCGGATGCTAAGGCAAATGGTGGTCGCTTTATTGCCGGTGGGCACCCTATTGAAGGCGATGGTTTTTTCTTTGCCCCGACTATAATTGCCGATCTAGAAGATGGCCACCGTTTAGTCGACGAAGAGCAGTTCGGCCCCGTTGTCCCGGTAATTAAATACTCGGATGTCTCAACTATTATCGGGCGGGCCAACCAAAATGAGAGTGGTTTAGGCGGATCTATTTGGTCCAGCAATGTAACTAGAGCGGCCGCGCTGGCACAGCAGTTGGAGTGCGGTACGGCGTGGGTTAATGACCACGGTGCGATTCAGCCGGATGCACCCTTCGGTGGAGTAAAACAGTCAGGCTTTGGAGTTGAATTCGGTTCTTATGGGCTTGAGGAATATACTTCGCTACAGACTATAAAAATCACTAAAAATTAGACTACAAATTTTAAAAAAACTGGCAATGAACCGTCTAAATAAGCTTGGGCCAATTCTACTTATAATAACTACCGCCGTCCTTATCGGATGATCGGATAAGGACGTGGGACAGGATTTGCTGGACGCCAATACATCTAGTTCACCCTGAGGCAAGAAAAATATTACGCCACACTTCAATTTATTCTCATCCTCAACAGCTTTATCATAAGGTTTACCTGATTCTATCATTCGGTGCTTACGATTGTACGTGTATGTGAAGGGGGGGGCTTTTTACTGATCGATGGCCTTGGTAGTCGTTAGTTTATGGTGAGAACGATGGCTGTCATATTTTAGTCAACGAGGTAAGGTACACCCATAATAAAAGGTGTTTAGTAGCGAGACACATTAAAAATAGACCAATTTTGGAGTAAGGATATGAAAACACGCGCAGCCGTTGCTTTTGCAGCTGGAAAACCATTAGAAATCGTTGAAGTAGATCTAGAAGGACCAAGAGCCGGTGAGGTTTTGGTCGAAATGAAGGCGACAG
>Ga0209252_1000031_pt1 | contig 120605 bp, 97 predicted proteins | sample SaaInlV_135m_DNA_3_FD_184673 | JGI IMG/M metagenome (GOLD analysis project Ga0209252, IMG submission 184673) | Marine microbial communities from expanding oxygen minimum zones in the Saanich Inlet - Saanich Inlet SI074_LV_100m_DNA (SPAdes) (version 2) | ecosystem: Environmental > Aquatic >... | reverse complement strand
GCTTAGGATGGCAATCGATCCTGAGGCACAAGCAGCTTCATGCCGGCTAGTGGGTATCGAGGATAATTCAGGGTGCGCCTCGGCAAAGAACCCACCAATTAGACCCTGTCCAGTAAATAAATCGCCAACAAAATTACCCACATGACCAACCTCGATTTGCTCAGGGTTAATGCCCGTTGAGGTCAAAGCCTGATCGAGAGACTCTCGAAACATATCGTAAATAGTGCGGCCTTCTCGCGCCCAGTTGCGAGCAAAGTCGGTTTGGGATCCTCCTAAAACATAGATTGGTGCATTCATTACTTAAACTCCTAATGTCTTTGACTAACTAGCTCTTCCAATATGAAACGCTGAACCTTGCCAAGAGGATTTCGAGGTAAACTTTCGAAAAATTCGATACGTTCTGGCAACTTAAATTTGGCCAACCCCTGATCAAGCAGAAAATTAGCTATATCCTGTAAATTTAGGTCATCGGTCTCTGGGTTGACCACCACACAGGCGCATACTTTTTCACCCATTAGATCATCTTGATAAGCGCAGACCGCCGATTCAACTGACGATGGCAGCCCCTCAAGTAAGACATCTATTTCTACCGGTGATATTTTCATGCCACCGCGATTGATAATATCTTTGCAACGCCCTGCAATGCGATAGAACAACGGAGGCTCGCCACACAACTCAACCAAGTCACCGGTATGGAAATAGCCATCGTTACTAAAAAGGTCCGAGTTATCAGTGCCTAAGTACCCATCAAAGACTGTTGCACCGCCAAAGAGTAGTTCACCGACCTTGCCTGATTCAACAATAACCTGTCCGGTCTCTGTGTCGACCACCTTGCTTAGCAAAGCGCCATTGGCGTAGGAATCAAAGCGATCAATACCGCACCCCAATCTCGGAAACATAGTCGCCCTAACCTCAGGTTCAGCTGTATGTAACGGCGTGCAAAACAGACTAATACCCTCATTAGACCCATAAAAGTTGATGACCTCTAGATCATATTGTTGCTTGAAAACCTGGATCATCCACGGCGCAAGAGGAGCCGAACCAGAACCGATCGAGCGCAAATGAGAGAAATCAAACTGGTTCCACATCTCAGGTGATTTGGCGAGCTGATTTAATAACGCAGGTGGTGTGATGGTAAAGGTGATTTTTTCATCCTGTAACTGCGCCAAATAAAGTGCCGGATCTAAGGGGTGATGTAAAATAATAGTGCATCCCAGCAATAACGCTGGAAACAAAAAACCGCCGATTGATGCCATATTGACTAAAGGAAAAATATTCAGAAACCGGTCCCCGGCCTGATAATCTCCAGCCTCGGCGCAAGATCGAGCCGTCGCAAACCACATGTTATGAGATCTTGGTACACCTTTTGGTGTTCCCGTGGTACCCGATGTCCAGGAGATAGTCAGAATATCATCAGCGTCTGAGGAATGAGCTCTCTGGTAATTACTGAGTTGTTTGTCGCTGCCTGGATGATTTTCTGTGGTAAAAATTAGATCAGCGCCAAAAACTAATAGTTGAACATTATCTTGCGTAATAGTCGCGGCATTTTGAGCCAAGTCTAGAGCGCCAAAATGACCTACGGTAATTATTGCGACGGGTGAAATAGTTGAGCAGATATGATGTAGTTCATGACTGCCATATTGCACAGGGACGGGTGACATGATCGCACCAATCTTACTGAACGCCATATAACAAATGACAAGCTCGACAATATTAGGCAGTTGCACAATAACTCTATCTTCGGCGCCAATGCCTTTATTCAAAAGATCGCAGGAAACTTGGGTGCTCGCAGCATGAAGTTCAGCATAGCTGAGACGACGAGGCTCATCTCCTGTTAGCTCCTTGAGGTTTGGTTGGTCAGCAACCGCCAGCAGATCTGGATTCTCTCTCGCTTGTAATTCTAACTGGCCATGCAAGGTGATATCACCCCACCACCCTTGCTGGCGATAATCATCAATCCGCTGTTGAGAAGACGTCTTCATAAGCAGGCCCTGTATTCATGGCCCAGCTGCTCTACCACTTCGGCAATTGACTGTAATCTCTCACTGGAGCCCACAGCTTGTCCGGCAGCCCATAGGTCCCGCCAACGCTTTACATCGTCAGCAGCAGCAAGAAAATCAATCGCGCCAGGCGGAGGCATATTATCAACATCATATCCCCCTTTAATTAAACTGTCCTTGAGCCAATTGGCTTTAACACCGGTAATTGAGTCTGAGGAGATTATATCTGAACCACTGGCCTCTATGACCATCGCCTTATAGCCATCCTGGGCAAGAGACTCCTCTGTGGGTATGAAGCGAGTGCCCATATAGACATAATCTGCACCAAGAACCTGGGCAGCTCTTATAGCCCTACCATTGCCAATAGCGCCTGAAAGAATTATCTCTCCCTCAAAAAATTGCCTTACCTCATCAATAAATGCAAAGGGTGACAATTGCCCAGTATGACCGCCTGCACCAGCGCAAACCAATGCTAAACCGTCCACACCTGCTGCTGCCGCACGACGAGCAAAATCGATGGTGGTGACATCGGCATACACCTTACCTCCATACGCATGCACAGCCTCAACCGCTTCCGCAGGGCTACCTAGCGCGGTAATAACAATAGGTGCACAGTATTTTATGGCCAGTTGTAAATCATTATGCCGACGCGGATTTGAGCGGTGCATCACCAAATTTAAAGCCCAGGGGGCTGCTTGCGGAGAGTCTGCAAGCTCATCAGTAATGATCGTTAGCCACTGATCTAGAGTTTCGATCGTCCTGGCATTCGGGGAAGGAAATGATCCGATAATACCGGCTCGGCAACTAGCTATAACCATTTCAGGCCCAGACAATAAAAACATCGGCGCCTGAATCACTGGCAAACGAAGATTGGTAAATGACATTAGTGTTTATCCATATACTGGAGCCTTACTTTTATAATTAGACCAGTCAATGTCCAAATATTAACCAACTGCTCAGGTGCTGGCAAATATCCTATCTAACATCCGACTAAAATAGAGTAACATACTTGCATAAATAGACCATTGTGAGGCATAGTTGGATCAGAGACCAGTTAAGGCTAAACATTATGAGCAGCAGTTTCTTTGAGATTACCGAAAAATGTATCGGATCTTCACAGCAATTCGATAATACTCAAGATTGGATTTATGAGTTAGATAACCCCTATCTTCATGGTGCCTATGCACCAACTACGGATGAAATTGTAGTTAATGAATTGGAGGTTGTCGGTGAACTACCGGATGATTTATTTGGCGCGTTTTATCGCAATGGTCCGAATCCTGTTTTTAAACCGAAAAATCTCTACCACCCTTTTGACGGCGACGGCATGGTCCATGCCGTTTATATCAGAGACGGCAAAGCCTCATACCGTAATAGCTATATTCATACCGCAGCTCTTCAGCATGAGTTAGCAGAGCACAAGGCAGTATGGCCGGGTGTTATGGGACCTTTTGATTTTTCTCTGCCGGACTTTCCCATTAAAGATACCGGTAATACCGATGTTATTGTTTTTAACGGCAAACTCATACCTACTTGGTATAATGCTGGCGTCCCCTATGAGATGAATCCCCTCACCTTAGAAAATCAAGGTGTGTTCGATGTTAAAGGTCGTACTCGACGGAACATGTCAGCCCATAGTCATGTGGATTGGAATACCGGTGAGTTAATTTTTATGGATTATGGTGATGAAGCACCCTTTATGACGTACGGTGTTGCTAATCCAGATGGAACACTTCGTCATGAAGTAGAGATAGATTTACCTGGGCCAAGATTACCTCACGATATAGGTTTCAGCGCCAACTACACCATCCTCCATGACCTGCCTTTTTTTCATGATCTAGATGTTTTGCGTAACCATAATATGCGTGTACTGCATTTCCATCGTGATATTCCAACCCGCTTTGGCATCATCCCGCGTTATGGACAAACCACCGACGTGCGCTGGTTTGAATGTGAGCCCTGCTTTATTTTGCACGTGTCCAATTGCTGGGAAGAAGGCGATTGGGTTGTCATGGATGGCTGCCGATCGACCAATCCTATGCCTACCGCAACAAATGAAGATGGCGCATTGTCACATATGCTTGCCTATATGCGGTTGGAGGCCAACAACTACCGGTGGCGATTCAATCTTGTCACCGGAGAGGTTAGAGAAAGCGATATCGATGATTTAAATACAGAGTTCAATAAAATCAACCAAATCTACAATGGTGTTAAATCAAAATATGCCTATCATCAGCGCATTCCACTGCTAGAGGAAGGCGGCCATACACTGCGTTTCAATGGCGTGGTGAAATATAATAATGATACCGGTCAATCCACTCAATGGGACTATGGGGATGGCGTTTATGGCAGTGAGACCCCGTTTGCTCCGGTTAAGGGTGCTAATCGAGAGAGTGCAGAGGATCATGGCTACATAATATCTCTAGTTACTGATAGCCACACTTGGACATCGGAACTGCATATATTGGATGCCCAAGATATTGCACAAGGCCCTATCGCGCGAATAAAAATGCCTCATAGAGTGCCCCTTGGATTCCATGCATGGTGGAGTCGTGGCGAGGATCTTTGGAAATAAGGCCCAATGAGCACTGCCCTTATGAAAAATACACTAAGCACTAGAGCTAGTTCAATAAATCGTGCTCTTGATGAAATTGGGGACAAATGGTGTCTTTTAATTATTCAAGAGGTGCTTTGGGGAATTAACACCTTCACTGATATGTTGTCGGCAACTGGCGCCTCTCGTGGAGTGTTAAGCAACAGACTAAACTGGCTTCTATCCATTGACTGTCTGCGAAAAAATCAAAGCAACCCCAAACGCCCCACCTATCACATGACCAAAAAATCGATTGAGCTATACCATAACGGTCTTATGGCGATGAACTGGGAGCGTAAGTATTTCACCACACCAGAATTGGACTCCGTAGAGCTGATCCATAACGTCTGCGGAAAAGTCTTTTGGCCTATTATGCAATGTAATGACTGCAATCAAGACGTTGGCTGTAAAGATGTGTCCTTCATACCAGGCCCAGGTGCGGGCAAAGATCAGCGGGCGACTAAGACACGGCGGCGTTCTGCCAGTGCCCCTCAGCGCAATGGGGTAGGCAAGAATCTTTACAGAAATCTTATTAATTTATTGGGCGATAGATGGACTGCAAACCTCATCGCTTTAGCTTTTCACGGACTAAAACGATTCGATGATTTCCTCAAAGAACTGCCCGTTGCCACTAATATTCTTTCCGACAGACTAAAGCTGTTGGTCAATGAAGGTATATTTTACCAACAGGCCTATCAATCTAGCCCCTTACGTTATGAGTATCACCTGACTGACAAGGGAATAGATCTTTTCCCGTATTTTATAACGCTTTTAAATTGGGGCGATAAGTGGTGCCAAACGGGAAAAGGAGAGCCGATGTTGGTCAAACATCGCCCCTGTGGTACAAACTTAAAGGCCGAGGTGCGCTGTGATCAATGTGGTGAAAATCTTATCGCAACACAAGTTAAATTCAATCTATAAGACCGCTGTTCCCCAATAATTGTAACCTGCAAATTTGGGTGTGCTAGGTAAGTACATTTCATCCATCGTCTGTATCTGAAAACCCGCAGACCGAATTAATTCAGGGATATTTCTATTTAAATGGCAACCACCGGCAATCTTTCCCCAAAAAGGATCTATGCGGCTCTGCCACTTTGATACGTTGGCATCTGGTGCAAGTCCGTGCTCACAGAATATAAGCTTACCGCCAGGTTTCAAAACTCGGAGCATTTCCTTATTGGCACTCAAAACATCAGGAATAGTGCACATGGTATAGGTGACTAAGACCGTATCTACATAGTTATTAGGCAGCGCCATCTCTTCTGCACCACTCAGCATAAAGTCAACGGGCAAGTTATATTCATCGGCAACCTTTTTTGCCATGGCATTAAGCTCTGGAGATGGGTCAAGCCCAATAACTTCTTCAACTTTGGATCGATCATAAAACGGAATATTGAGCCCAGATCCTATACCAACCTCTAAGATTACCCCTGAAGCCTGAGGGACAACCTTTTGTCGTTGGTAATTGATTGGTTTTGATCCGCAAGCGCAGTTCAAAAAACTCGGCAAGATGTACTTATCGTATAAGCTCATTTGGTCGACCCTTTTTTAGATTACCTATCATCAGTTTAGATCAGTTGCATACTTACGCAAAAACTTCCTAGGCACAACCTTAAGCACCGGATCATTCCATCTATTAACTAAGTTTAGCGGAACAATAATGAGATAAGAACTGCTGGCGTGAAGGCAATTTAGACACAGCCTGCTGAACCGACATACTAATATTCTTAAGAATCCCTTCTAGCTCGTCATCGCTCATCATATCAACGATCGGATGATAATGCTCAGGCATCAACCCTAGACACAATATCGATCCCTAAAGCTCCATATCTAGTCTGTTTTTGCTCTATTGCAAGGGTGCAGATCGCAATGCCGATAATGAGGGGAGCCGTTTAAAAACATGGGTCAGCACAATTGCTCATTAAAGAAGCTTGAGCATTATTCGTCAGAATGACGTAATAGGTAGCTCAGTTTTATATTTAACCTGCTTTAAGGCAAAGCTAGATTGGATATTTGAAACACCCTCAATGGTAGATAGCTTTTTCACAATAAACGTCTCTAAAGTAGCAATGTCACGCACTAATAAACGGATTAAATAATCACTATTGCCGGTCATTAGGTAGCATTCCATGACCTCAGGATAGCGCTGCATCTGCGCCTCAAAACTTTCTAGCGCTCTTTCTACCTGTCGCTCTAAGGTTATCTGGATAAAGACATTAATTAATAAACCGACACTGCTCGGTCTCACCAAGGCGACATATCGATCAATGATACCTCGCTGTTCCAACGAGCGAACTCGGCTTAAACAGGGTGACGGCGACAATCCAACGCGACCTGCCAAATCGACATTGGATAATTTCCCTGATTGCTGTAATTCACGTAAAATTCTTAAATCTATGGTATCTATCTTATTATTCGGCATATTATGCTGCCTTTGTAGTCTCTATATGATCATTTATGCCTTATAGAGTCTCATATTAGCGCTATAACGGCAACACATGCTAAAGAATCTTCCTTACAATCTGACTTTCTTGACCATGAATACAACCTTATGAAGCTTTCAAACTACGGCATTAAATTGATCGATAGTGACCCTACCGAAACTAAAGAATGGATCGATTCCATATCGGCCGTTACTTCAGTGCAAGGGGTTGAGCGGGCTCAATTTCTAATTCGGCAGCTTGAGGAGGTAATTAGGAATAGTGGATTTACGGCAAGCGGGCAACCATTTTCAGCTTATCGTAACTCTATCCCATTGGAGCAACAAGGGTCCTATCCAGGTAATTTAGAGCTGGAAGAACGAATTACCGCGATTACCCGATGGAATGCGTTGGCGATGGTCATGCGTGCCAACAGAGCCTATGGCGGGCTTGGTGGCCATATTGCTAGTTATGCCTCTGCCGCCGAGATTTTTGAAACCGGATTTAATCATTTCTTTCGCGCCCAAACTGATGATTTTGGCGGCGATTTAGTTTACTTTCAGCCCCATTCTGCACCTGGGGTTTATGCTAGGGCCTTTTTAGAAGGTCGCCTAGATGAAGAGCAACTTTCAAACTATCGACAAGAAGTCGCTGGCAACGGGCTTTGCTCTTATCCTCACCCGTATTTAATGCCTGATTTTTGGCAATTTCCAACAGGGTCAATGGGGATTGGTCCAATCAGCGCCGTCTATCAAGCCCGCTATATGCGTTACCTTGAAGGCCGCGGCTTAGCAGAAACAGCAGAACGTCATGTGTGGGGTGTTTTTGGTGACGGAGAAATGGATGAGCCTGAGTCCATTAGTGGCTTGACCCTTGCCTCACGGGAAGGGCTTGATAATCTTACCTTTATTGTCAATTGTAATCTGCAAAGACTAGACGGCCCGGTGCGTGGCAACGGGCAAATTATTCAGGAACTAGAAAGCCTATTTATCGGCGCTGGCTGGAACGTCATTAAAGTCCTTTGGGGTTCTGAATGGGACAGCCTTTTTGCCCACGATACTAATCAAGTTTTACTGCGCCGCTTTGCGGAAACCGTCGACGGTGAATATCAAGATTTAGGCTCTAAAGATGGAGACTACAATCGCGCTAAATTCTTTGACGCCGACCCAGACACCAAAGACCTTGTTGCCCACATGACTGATGCCGAAATCAACAAATTAAAACGTGGCGGCCATGACCTACGTAAGTTACATGCAGCCTTTTCTGCAGCGAAAGCTCATAAAGGCACTCCTACGGTTATATTGGCCAAGACTAAAAAAGGCTTTGGCATGGGCGGTGCAGGGGAAAGCCGCATGTCCTCTCATCAAGCCAAAACTATTGATATGACGTCGTTAACCGCTTTTCGAGATCGGTTTTCACTACCCCTGAGCGACAATGATCTTGAATCTCTAAACTTTTATAAGCCGCCCGACGATAGTGAAGAGATGATTTATATGCGTGCACGTCGCCAAGCTCTTGGAGGGCATATCCCATCACGCAAAGCGACGCAGAAAGTCGACTCAAGCAATGATAACGAAGCCCTGTTGATCCCGCAGATTAATCAGTATGCAAAGTTCGCGCTGCATGCTGATAAAAAATCTATGTCTACCACAATGGCTGCCGTTCGCATGCTCGGGGCCCTGTTAAAAGACAAGTCTCTAGGTCCCAAAATTGTTCCCATCGTGGCCGATGAAGCAAGAACTTTTGGGATGGATAACCTGTTTCGGCAAATAGGTATTTATGCCCCTCTTGGCCAACTTTATACACCGGAAGATTCTGAGTCCATGATGTTTTATAAGGAATCAAAAAATGGTCAGCTATTGGAGGAAGGGATCAATGAAGCCGGTGCCATTTCATCTTGGGCAGCAGCTGCAACCTCATACTCTGTGCATGACACTCCCACCTTACCTTTTTATATTTACTACTCGATGTTTGGATTTCAACGTGTTGGCGACCTAATCTGGGCCGCCGCCGATCAGCGTGCTAGAGGCTTTTTATTAGGTGCCACTGCAGGCCGCACAACACTCTCAGGTGAAGGTTTACAACATCAAGATGGCAGCAGTCACATCGTCGCTTCGACTGTTCCGAATTGCCGAGCTTATGATCCTGCCTATGCCTATGAGCTAGCATTGATTATGGATCATGGAATGCGCCAGATGATGGAGCGAAACGTCGACGAGTTTTATTACATCACAGTGATGAATGAGAATTATGCTCAACCCAACATGCCTAAAGGTATAGAGGACGACGTCTTACGAGGTCTCTACCAGGTGGGGACCCGAGGTGGCAAGGAAACTGGCATAAGGGTTCGCCTAATCGGCTCCGGCACGATACTTAATGAAGTCATTGCCGCCGCCGACAGCCTGCTTAATGATTTTAATATCGCTAGTGATATTTTTAGTGCGACTAGCTTTACTGAACTGGAACGTGAGGCTCGAGCTATAGAACGAACGAACCGTCGTTCACCCAGCAAGACTCCAAAAATCAGTCATGTCCAGGCCTGTTTACCCGGAGATCTTCCTATTATTGCTGCGACAGATTATGTTCGAGCATTACCTCAATTAATCGCCCCCTATTTAGAGGGGCGCCTCGTAGCCCTAGGGACTGACGGCTTTGGCCGCAGTGACAAACGAGCCGTACTCCGTAAATTCTTTGAAGTAGATAGTAAAAGTATTGCTATCGCTGCTATTGAAGCACTTGCTAGAGCGGGAATGATCGAATATTCAGAGCTAACAGCCGCCTTAAAAAAATATGAAATAGATGGAGATACGCCGGCGCCATGGACGATTTGAGTTGCCTTTACCTATAGCTCTAGCCCAATAGCGACATCGCATCCCCGTTATATGGCTCTATACCTGGTGGGCAATTTTCCCTATACTTCGCGCCCCATCTATCCCCACTTCAGGATACCTCTTTAGATAGGATTGATTCATGGCCAAGGTAATAACAGCAACAGTGACCGACGTGCACCACTGGAACGAGACTTTGTTTAGCTTTAAAACAACTCGCGATGCGGGCTTTAGGTTTAAGAATGGCCATTTCGTGATGATCGGCCTCGAGCATGAAGGCAAACCCTTAATGCGTGCTTATAGTATCGTCAGTGCCAACTACGAAGATGAATTGGAATTTTTTAGCATTAAGGTGGCAAACGGACCTCTAACATCAAAACTGCAGCACCTAAGTGTTGGCGATGAAGTGTTGATTGGTAACAAACCTACCGGAACTCTGGTCACTGACCACATGCTACCGGGGAAAAATCTCTACTTAGTTGGTACAGGAACTGGCTTAGCGCCTTTCTTAAGTATTATAAAGGACCCAGAGATTTACGATCAATTCGACACTATTATTCTCGCCCATGGAGTGCGCTATATCTCTGAATTGGCCTACAGCGACTATATTCAGCACGAGCTAACTGGACATAAATACTTTGGTGACTTAGTGACGCAAAAGCTAAGGTACTATCCGCTGGTCACCCGAGAACCTTTTAAAAATAATGGACGTATAACCGAGATGATGACATGCGGTAAATTATTTCTCGATCTCGACTTGCCCTTGCCCAATAAAAAAGATGACCGCTTTATGTTGTGCGGAAGCCCCGGCATGCTCAAAGACATGAGGGCTATTTTAGAGGCTCGCGGCTTTTCTGAGACACGCGGTGGAGAAATGGGCGAATATGTTATTGAGCGCGCATTCGTCGATAGATAAGGGACATTTGACTTTCTCTAAGACAAAAAAACGGCCACTTTTTTGTGGCCGTTTTTAGTTTTATCTGTATTTACGGGATAACCGTCAATGCACCGCGCATGCTGTACGAATGTCCGGGAAAAGAACAGAAGAAAGTATAAGCACCGCCACTCGTTAAACCTGCAGTGGAGAACGTTACACTAGTACTCTCGCCTCCTCCGATTACAGACGATGCAGCCAAAACTCTTGCATCGCCTGGCGTGACATAATTACTGACCAACCCAGCACTCATACCTTCAGTAGCGAGTGTCTGTACATCAGCATCAGCAGATAACACCCAATTATGGCCCATGATATTTGCCGGCAATTTGCCGCTGTGCTTAAGATTAACCGTTATCGACTCACAGCTCTTCTCAACCTCCATATCTGGTGTGCTGAATTTAAGATAATCGCCAACCTCAACATCAAAACTACAGGCTGCCTGAGACAGGCTAGTAAATAACACGGCACCAACCAAAATAAAAAAATTCGTGATTTGCTTCATAAAGACTCCATTGTAAAGTTTAACGAACGATGTAATTGTAACTTACGAATTCCAAAAGTAATTGGATGAACACTATTTTTTTAAAATATAGTCTCCTTTATTCCGTTCTTATTACCGGCAGCTCTTGGAAACCCATGTTGAAAAGTGTAAAGCTGAATTTGTCTGCGTACTGCTGGATAATTTTCGATACTGGGGTTCCTGATCCATGTCCTGCATTAGTCTCAATTCGAATTAACGCGGGGGATTGACCTGCGTTTTTCTCTTGTAGTTGCGCAGCAAATTTAAACGAATGAGCTGGGACAACCCTATCGTCATGATCTCCTGTGGTGACTAAAGTTGCTGGATATTCTGTTCCTTGATTAACATTATGTACTGGAGAATAACCTTTCAGATATTCGAACATCTCTAGACTTTGATCTGAAGTGCCATAGTCGTAAGCCCATCCCGCACCCGCTGTGAAAGTATGGTACCGCAACATATCCATGACCCCGACGCCTGGAAGAGCAACTCTCATCAAATCAGGTCTTTGAGTCATCACGGCCCCAACTAAAAGGCCACCATTAGATCGTCCGTTAATAGCCAAATAATCACTAGAGGTATAGCCATCTTCGATGAGATACTCGGCGGCGGCGATAAAGTCATCAAACACATTTTGTTTGTTACGTTGGGTTCCGGCATCGTGCCAATGCTTGCCATACTCACCTCCGCCACGCAAGTTCGGAACCGCATAAACACCACCTTGCTCTAACCAAAATGCGTTGGTAATGCTGAATGAAGGTGTCAGACTTATGTTAAAACCACCATAGCCATATAGGATGGTTGGGTTTTTACCATTTAAAACCAAACCCTTTTTATGGGTAATCATCATTGGGATCTGGACGCCATCCTTTGAGGTATAAAAGTGCTGTGATGAAATATAATCTTCACTAGCAAACGCAGCGCCTGATACTTTAAATACTGTAGATACGTTTTCCTTTAAGTCGAGCTCAAAAATGGTGGGTGGCGTACTGTAATTAGTGAAAGAATAATACAGCTTGGTATCGTCTTTATTGCCTGCAATGGCGCTTGCGCTTCCTAGACCAGGTAATTTAATCTCTCTAAGCCGTTTACCTTGGTCGTCATACTGATAAATCTTTGAGAGCGCATCAACCATGTATTCTGCAAAGAAGTATCCGCCACCAGCTGATGCCAAAAGCACATGCTCAGTCTCAGCGATGAAGTCTTTCCAGTTTTCAGGCGCAGGGTTCGCTGCATCAACTGTCACCACTCGCTGGTTCGGTGCGTCTCGATCGGTCACTACATAGAGCTTAGATCCAATATTATCGAGGACATAGGTTTCTGAACTAGTGTCGCCTACAATCGTCACCAGCGGTGAATCAGGTTCGCTCAAATCTTTCAGATAAAGATCGTTGCCAGATGTGGACACTGCGCCTGAAATCACCAAATATCGACCATCCTCGGTAACATCTCCACCGACATAGCGGCGTTTCTGGTCAGGCGTTTCGCCAAAAATAATCTGGTCTTGTTGCTGGGCAGTCCCCAGCTTATGGTAATAAAGCTTATGCTGATCTGTTTTTGCAGAGAGCTCACTACCCTCAGGTTTATCATAGCTTGAATAAAAGAATCCATCTTGCCCATTCCAGGCAATACCAGAAAATTTCACATCAACAATAGGGTCTTCTAGTCGCTTTTTAGTCTCCGCGTCGATGATAATAACTTTTCGCCAGTCACTACCTGCTTCTGAAATAGAATAGGCTACCAGCGAGCCATCATGAGAGAAGCTCAGTGTCGATAAAGAGGTGGTTCCCTCTTCACTAAAGGTATTGGGATCTAGAAATACTTCGGCTTCACCATTGTCTGCAAAGCGATATACAATATATTGATTCTGCAATCCTGAGTTTTTATAGAAATAAGTGTAATTCCCTTCTTTAAAAGGGGCGCCTACTTTTTCATAGTCCCATAAAGTTTCTAAACGTTTTTTAACATCCTCTCGATAGGGAATCTTATTTAAATAACCAAAAGTGACTTCGTTTTGTGCTGCCACCCAAACCTCAGTCTCTGAGCTCATATCATCTTCTAACCAGCGGTATGGATCAGCAACAGGCGTATCGAAATAGCGATCAACAACCTCTCCCTTACGCGTTTCTGGATACACACTAACATCTGTCTGCTGCTTATTATTATTTGCCTGACGATCCCCCTGCTCCAGGCAAGCAATCAACGAAAAGCTAAGACACATAATGCCGACCAGCGGCATTTTCGTAAATACAGTCATATTTAGTCCTTTGTAATGTAGGTAGATCGGAAATAAGAGGCTGCCCCGTATACCCTCAAGTATAAAGGATGAAAGCGAACGACTTTGAATATTTATTATGTCCGTTAGAGGTACACACCAGTTAAGGAATAACTATATTCCTATTAATATTTACATGTCTCGTAAAAAATGAAATTATTCTTGTAATTTTACTGCTTGGCATCAAGAATGCTGTACGAAAACTCGGTTTAAAATATTTGAGTCGTTTAGAATTCCCCTAAAAAGTTGATTATAACTAGCATAAATAATGTCTCAAGAGAGCTAACATGAAAACATGGTCCATTTTACTTATCGTCATCTGTTTGTCGGCTTGCCAAGATAACCAAAACTCAATCGATGATACAGAATCAGTCCCTAGTATCGGAGGCATCGAATTCGTTGAGGAAGTCGTTGGCGAGAATGGCAAAACCATTATCCCTTATCAAAAGTTCATCTTAGATAACGGTTTAACCCTAATCTTGCATTCAGATAATTCAGACCCCTTAGTTCACGTCGACATAACCTATCATGTGGGTTCAGGAAGAGAGGATTTGGGCAAGTCTGGATTTGCGCACTTTTTCGAACATATGATGTTCCAGGGATCAGAAAACGTCGACGACGAGCAGCACTTTAAGTTAGTCACCGAGGCCGGCGGAACAATGAATGGGACAACCAATACTGATCGCACTAACTATTTTCAAACAGTGCCAGCGAATCAATTAGAAAAGATGCTCTGGCTCGAAGCCGACCGAATGGGCTTTTTAGTCGATGCAGTCACTCAAGAAAAATTTGAGGTGCAACGTGAAACCGTTAAGAACGAGCGCGGTCAGCGCGTCGACAACCAGCCTTATGGTCGCCTTAACGAACGGGTGATTGAAGCTCTTTATCCTGCTGGCCACCCCTATTCCTGGCCCGTAATTGGTTATATGGATGATTTAAATCGAGGTAATTTGAACGATTTAAAAGCTTTCTTCCTACGGTGGTATGGGCCCAACAATGCGACACTGACCATTGGTGGGGACATCAATGTTTCCGAGACACTGGAACTGGTTAAAAAATACTTCGGCTCAATTCCCCGGAGCCCTGAAGTGGGTATGCCCGAAAAGCCAGAATTTGAGATTTCTGAAGATCGTTATATCTCTATGGAAGATAACGTTCACCTGCCTCTTATTTACATGACCTATCCGACTGTTTCACTCCGCCATGAAGACGAGGCGCCTCTGGATGTGCTGTCCAGTATATTGGGTGGGGGAAAGACCTCTTTACTGTATAAAAATTTAGTCAAAACTCAATTCGCGGTGCAGGCTCAAGTTAGTCACCCCTGCGCTGAGCTGAGCTGCACGTTTGATTTATTGGCCCTACCCCATCCCGCTGCTGGTAAATCTCTCGCTGATATTGAAAAAGTTATCCGCGACACCTTGGTAGAATTTGAACAGAGAGGTGTTGAAGACGATGATTTACTCAAGGTTAAAGCTGAAATGGAAGCCTCTTTTGTATTTGGCCTGCAAAGTGTATCGGGTAAGGTCAGTCAGCTAGCCGCCAATCAGACCTTCTCAAACAATCCTAATTACATTGCACAAGACATTGCCCGCTACAATAATGTAACCAAGGAAGATGTAATGCGTGTCTTTAAAAAATACATTAAAGATCAGCATGGCGTAATAATGAGCGTAGTGCCCACCGGACAACTAAGCTCCATAGCGGCAAAAGACAGCTTTGTGCCTGGGCCAAGAAACGCTGGCAACGAATCCTCCACCTCTGCAGACGATGTTGCTGTGCGTAAAGGAGTCGATGACTTTGATCGAAGTCTAATTCCCGTTGCCGGTGCTAACAAAGCCGTCGATATTCCTGAGATGTGGCAGCATAGCTTTGATAATGGCATATCCATTCTGGGCGCTCAAAGCGTTGAAACCCCTACTACGTCAGTGCTACTAAAAATTCCTGCTGGTCATTACTACACCACCAAGAATAAAGCAGGAACCGCTGGCTTAGTTGTCAGCATGTTTAGAGAATCAACCACGGAACGAAGTGCCGAAGATATGAGTAAAGCTCTTCAAAAGCTTGGCAGTTCAGTTTACATTTCTGCCGGTAACCGCTATCTAAATATTAATATTAGTTCACTGACTAAAAATCTAGATGCAACCTTATCGTTGGTTAACGAACAACTCAGAGCTCCAGCATTTTTGGAAAGTGAATTCGAACGGGTAAAAAATAATGCTATTCAGGGCGCTTTGAATAATAAAAAAGATGCTGGTTATTTAGCATCAACAGCCTATAGGCAGCTACTTAATGCGGACAATATTGCAGCTATGCCGAGTTCTGGTAGTGAAGAGTCGTTGACCAATATATCTCTGGAAGATGTTAAAGCGTTTTATCAACAACAGGTGAAGCCCTTTGGTGGTCAGTTAATTGCGGTCTCAGACTTAGGTCAGGCTGAACTCACTAAATCACTCTCCATTTTAGAAAACTGGCAAGGAAAAGGTGCAGGCCTGCAGTTATCTCTTCCAGAAGGTAACGGTAAAATGGGTGCTATTTATCTAGTTAATAAAGATGATGCCGCTCAATCGGTTATTCGCATTGGAAAGCGCTCAATGACCCAAGATATTACCGGTGAGTACTACAAGTCATCACTTATGAATTTCGCGCTTGGTGGGGCCTTTAATAGTCGCATTAATTTAAATCTACGAGAAGATAAAGGCTACACCTATGGCGCTCGATCCTATTTTAATGGAGGTAAGTTGTCTGGTTATTACACCGCGACCGCAGAGGTGCGCGCGGATGCTACGGATAAATCTATTGTCGAATTCATTAATGAGATCAAAGACTATTCTGAACGTGGAATTACCGACGAAGAGTTGATGTTTATGCGTAACTCAATCAATCAAAAAGACGCTCTAAAATATGAAACGCCCAGAGCAAAACTTGGTTTCTTGGCGCAGATTTTAGAGCACGACCTGACACCAGACTTTGTTAATCAGCGCTCTGAAATCGTAGCCAATATCACTAAAGCTGAGATCAATGTGCTCGCCAAAAAGCATCTCGCCGTTGACGATATGTTAATGGTTGTTGTTGGTGATGCAAAGACCCTGCGACCTCAGCTTGAGGCCCTAGGGTATGAAGTGTTCGATTATCAAATCTAGATGTGAGTAAACTAATGTGAGGGACTAGTCTGCTCTAGTCCCTTTTGATCTTGCTATGAACCCTTGCAGCTGTCGCATTCCCCTTTCAGTCATTAGAATCCGTAGAAGTCCTAAATAGATCCAAACAGTTTTCCCTTGGTGCCTAAACCTTTGTTCCAAGTGGTAATTTATGTCGAGCCTTACCTGATTGAGAAAACAACGCATTGGAAACCGCAGGTGCAATAACAGGCGTCGCCGGCTCGCCAACGCCAGTTGGAGGCTCAGTGGAGGCTACAATATGCACCTGAACCTCAGGCATATCTCTCATTCGTACCACGTTATGAGTATCAAAATTACTTTCAGCCACAGCGCCATTATTGATGGTGATCTCACTCATTAAGGCAGGCGATAATCCATAACCTATACCCCCCTCCATTTGTGCCCTAATGATATCTGGATTGATCGCCACCCCGCAGTCAACAGCACAAACAACCCTATCGACTTTGTATTGACCTTTGTCATCGACAACGAGTTCAGCAACCTGAGCAACATAGGACCCAAACGATTTGTGAATTGCCACTCCCCGTGAGCGATTAGCTGGCAAAGCGCTACCCCAACCTGATTTCTCGATCGCCAGATCCAGTACGGCCTTGTAACGAGGATCATCACTTAAATGGGCGCGGCGGAACGCTAATGGATCTTGACCCGCTGCTGCTGCCAGTTCATCCATAAATACTTCCGTCGAATAGGCGGTATGCGTTGATCCCACGCTGCGCCACCACAATACAGGTACCTGAGATTCAACCGTTTTGAGTTGCACTTCAAAATTAGGGATGTTGTAAGGCAAGCTGGTTGCACCCTCCACCGATGAGCTATCAATGCCATCTGTAATAAAAGCGGCATAGACAGAGCCAGACATAATCGACTGTCCAATTATTTTATGCTGCCAGGCAATAATCTTACCGTTGCTATCTAAACCAGCCCTTAATTTATGGAAATACATAGGCCGAAAATAACCTGCATTAGTATCATCTTCGCGGGTCCAGACGAGTTTGATGGGTACTGGCTGACCGTTCTCTTTCGCTATGTGAGCTGTTTCAACAACATAATCAGAATTCTTGTTTGCCCGCCGTCCAAAACTACCTCCAGCAAACAAGGTGTTTACCTTAACGTTGCCTGGTAATGTCCACAAGGCCGCCGCAATACCCAGCTGGTCCCCTGTGGGTGACTGCGATCCGTTCCAAACCTCAACGCCATCATCCGTAATCTGAACAACACAATTCATAGGCTCCATGGTGGCATGGGCTAGGTAGGGAAACTCGTAGTCTGCTTCAACGATCTTAACCGCACGTTTGAATGCCTCGTCCAAATTTCCGCTAGTATGGGCTATCAGCCCATCACCCTCACCAACCTTTCGATAACGCTGCATGAGTTGCGCCGAACTTTCGGTCATCGCTTCACTGTAATCCCATTCAATGATCAGCGCGTCACGGCCTTTTTTAGCATTCCAAAATGTATCGGCAATCACAGCTACCCCAGTAGGAATCTCTACGACATTCACCACTCCTTTTACCGCTTTGGCTTTCTTGTCAGAAAAAGACTTAACTTTGGTGCCAAACCGTGGCGGGTGCGCAACCACCGCTGTGAGCATGCCGGGTAGTTTTATATCTTGGGTGAAAATGGCGGTACCATCGGTTTTTCCTAGATCTTTACGAGGCAGGTGATCTAAACCAATTAATGTGAAGTCTTTAGGGTCTTTTAAATTTACTTCCTTAGGCACTGCTTGGTTACTTGCAGCCTCTGCCAACTCGCCAAAATTAGCCGACACACCGCTTTTATGCGACACAATGCCTTTGCTTACGGTTATTTCACTCACCGGAACACCCCATTGTTGCGCCGCTGCAGCCACCAACATATAGCGCGCACTAGCCCCAGCTTCCCGCATTTGCATGTAGGAGTTAGCGATTGCGGTACTGCCGCCTGTGCCTTGCGTACCCCAGCTTCCATTGGCGTACAATTTCCGATTAGCGGGTGCTGCCTCAGAAACGATTTGCCCCCAATCGGCATCCATTTCTTCAGCCGCAATGGTCGCAAGGCCGGTGAAGGTACCTTGGCCAAACTCAATGTGCTTAATAATAATGGTCACGGTATTGTCTGGGCTAATACGCACAAAAGCATTTGCCATAAGCTCTCCCTCGGCAACATCGGGAGTAAATCCAGCGGCAACACAGCCCGGCAACATCATAGCGAGAGTAAACCCAGCACCTAAGGTGACAGTCTTTTTGAAGAAAACCCGGCGGGAAATCGATACGGCATCGGCGATCTTTGGTTCTTTTGTATATCTCATGACTCAGATCTCCTTGACGCTAATAGTGTGCGACGCATATTTCACCGCATTACGTATTCGCGTGTAGGTCGCACATCGACAAATATTGCCCGACAAAGCCGTATCAATATCAGCATCGTTGGGTGTAGGGTTCTTTTTCAACAAGGCGGTTGCCGACATGATTTGTCCCGATTGGCAATACCCACACTGCACCACCGCTAATTCATCCCAGGCGGCTTGAATCGCTTTGACTTCCCTTGAATCCAACCCTTCGATAGTCGTGATCTCTTGATCACCTATGGAGCCTATTTGCATAACACAGGAGCGCACCGCCTCACCATTTAAGTGTACGGTGCATGCACCGCAACTGGCAATACCGCAGCCAAATTTGGTGCCAGTCATTTCAACGTGGTCTCTAATGGCCCACAGTAAAGGAGTATCAGGTTCGGCGTCGACACTATAGTTTTCACCATTGATCTTTAGCGAGATGGCCATAAACATATTCCTATTTAACTAAATTACATTACTTGAGGCTTATTTAAATAAATTGCCACACTTAAATCAATAATTTTTAACGGATATTAGTTCTCTAGCATAGTTTTGAGTGACCTTAGATCGCCTTAAGATAATCCAGTGCACCGCTGACCGCAGCGACCTGTGCGATGATGCAGTTTTCATCATCGACGCTGGGACTGTCTGGATAAACTTCAGTGGTGGTCACAAAAGATGCGTCGGTAAACCCCGCGCACAACCCAAGACCTTTGATAGGATAATTAATCACTCCACGCTGTTCTGCCTTAGCACCAATTAAATAGTTATTTTCATCTGATGGCGCTATATGAGTTACCCGTTCAACCGCATCAATGATTGCTTTTTGAAACTCTGGTACCGGATTTTCGCTATCACCTACACCATAAAAACCATCGGGGATTTCCCACAACTCTTGTTCAACAGCATCGCGGGCTTCTAGAGCTGGCCTAAATTCAGAGTTGTCAGTGTCGGTTGTCTCATGCAGATCAAGGTGGGCAAGCATAGAAATATTAAGGCCTCTAATATAGCTCATAATACAGCTTGCCTCTTCTACCGACGTACCAGATTTAAACGAGCGATTAGGGTCAATAGCGTTAGGGTTCCAGCGGTTAATCGTTTCATATCCCCAGGGACTAATGCAGGGGGCAACTATAAAGTTATAGCTATCTACATAGGATGCCAGCGTGGTCTCGACGAACCTTAGCGCTCCTTGAACACCACTGGTCTCATAACCATGCACACCACCTGTAATGAATACTGTGGGTTTGCCATCTTGCCAGTTTTTCGTTTTAACCACCCACAAGGTATAGGTATCTGGGTCATAAGACAGCGCGCCATATTGCTCGACAATAAGTAAGTCTGACAAATCTTGCCCTATCGCCTCTACCTTAGTCACTACCTGTTGCTGGTAGGAGCGTTTAATTGTTTGCTGGCTTAGCCAAGACGCTTTTTCTTCATTCCTCCATGGTTTGCCGGGGGTGCCAATCTCATAATTCTGCTGTGATGCCATGTTTTCCTTATCCATTTAGTCCTCCTTAAAGATCTTCACCACTAGCTCACCGTGTTTGTTTATTGAAGCACGGTACATCCCCAACGAATTAAACGAGAAAGCTACGTTGGCATCCTTATCAACACCAACAACACCGCCAGATGCGCCCATCTTTACTAATTTATTCTGGACCACTTCATCCTGTGCCTTCTGCAGGGATATGCCTTTGTACGCCATACGTGCGCAAATGTCATGGGCCACCGCAGCACGAATAAAATACTCGCCATGACCAGTAGCTGAAATACCACAGGACTCATTATCTGCATAGGTACCGGCACCAATAATGGGCGCATCTCCAACCCTTCCAAAGCGTTTATTGGTCATGCCTCCAGTAGAGGTTCCAGCAGCAATGTCACCGTTTTGGTCAATAGCCACTGCGCCCACAGTACCTAGTTTTTTTTCGTCAAATTGATACTTTAATAACAGAGAATTAGATAGTTCTGGCAACTGTGCTACTGACTGTTCTTTGGCAATAATGCGCTCCAACTGCAGACGTCGACGCTCGGTTTTGAAATAACTATTTGAAACCAAGTCAAAACCCTGCTGCTGGGCAAACACCTCAGCTCCTGCCCCCACAAGCATGACATGGGATGAGTGATCTAGCACCGCATTAGCCAGTGTAATGGGGCTTTTAATCCGCGTTAGTGCAGCAACAGCACCCGCATTAAGCGTGCGCCCCTCCATAATAGATGCATCTAACTCAATATTCCCTTCATGGTTAAAAACGGCCCCATGACCCGCATTAAATAAGGGCGAACCCTCCATAAGGGTAATCGTTGCGATCACGGCATCTCGACTGGATCCGCCTGCCGTTAAAACCCGATGACCAGCGAGAGTCGCTGAAGACAATATTGCTCGATACTCGATTTCCATTTCAGGACCCATCAAGTCGCGCCTAATTGTTCCTGCACCTCCATGGATAGCTATAGCGACAGGGGTTTTCTCGACAGCTGTGGCAACGTTTGACATAGAGATTACCAAAATCAAGACTAGATGCCATGGTGATAGTATTCGCCAAGAAGATAGCCGCAATCTCGCTAATGTCTTCATTACACAAGTTCCTTTTGGACAAATCATACCACTAACCACATTTCAATGATTTTGATAGTCTGTGCTAAAAGTATTTCATATAACGAGGATGACAATATTAAACCTGAAGATACTGAGGTTCATTGTAATACGCTCATCTCTGCCACGGTTGATCTGCCTCTTTAGCGACGCGAGTAACGAACCATAAATGAAGTGCTTAGATTAGACGATTGAGTTATTGAATAACCAAGGTGCGACTTTTCGATGCCGTTCTTCAAACCGCATTATTGTATCTCGATGGCCTAGAGTCAGGCTTATGACATCGGAACCTTCTAATAATTGCTCTCGTTGAGGGGGGTCAATATCGAACGGTAGGTCTGTCCCGTCGGGTAAAAGTATGCTTTGACGTTCAAGATTTATTTGCAGTTCATACCCCTCATTAGTATCTATCTGATCGAATAGGCTAGAAACACGTTCGCTAGACAACTGAATAGGTAAAACGCCATTTTTAAAACAATTATTGTAAAAAATATCGGCGAAACTAGGTGCAATAACTACTTTTATACCAAAATCACGGATGGCCCATGGCGCATGTTCTCGGCTAGACCCACAACCAAAGTTATCTCCGGCAACCAATATGCTGCCTCCTTTATAACGAGGTAGGTTTAAAACAAAATCGGGGTTAATTGTGCGTGTAGAAGTATCGGTATTGATATCACCCTCATCTAAATACCGTAATCCGTCAAATAGCCAATCCCCATAACCGGTTTTTCGAATCGATTTCAAATATTGTTTAGGTAACATCACATCAGTATCGATGTTAGCTCTGTTGAATGGGATCACCAATCCTCGATGTGTCTTAAATGCTTCCATAATAATTTATATAATCTCTCTAATATCAATAAAATGTCCGGCCAGAGCTGCTGCGGCTGCCATTTGCGGGCTTACTAAATGAGTACGACTACCATGTCCCTGTCTACCTTCAAAATTGCGGTTTGAGGTTGATGCGCAATGTTCACCAGGTAATGATTTATCAGAATTAATAGCCACACACATAGAACATCCTGGGTCTCGCCATTCAAACCCTGCATCAAGAAGTACTTTATCTAAACCTTCATCTTCAGCCTGTTGTTTGACCAACCCAGATCCGGGAACCACCATAGCCTGTTTTATGCTTGCGGCAATGTGCTTCCCTTTTACTATCTCAGCAACGCTGCGGATATCTTCAATACGTGAATTAGTGCAGGAACCAACAAATATGCGGTCTAATTGAACATCCGTTATTTTTTGCCCAGCGGTCAAGCCCATATAGTTTAGCGCTTGAAAATAATCTTCACGTGCATCAAGTGTTTCCTGTTGGGACGGATCTGGCACTGTGCCATCGATTGGAATCACCATTTCAGGCGAAGTACCCCAGCTAACATGAGGCGAAATATCTGCAGCGTTAAATTCATAGATCGCATCAAATTTAGCACCTACATCACTGTGTAAATTTTCCCAAGATCTGCACGCCTGACGCTCTAAATCACCTTTGGGCGAATGAGCTCGTCCCCGTATATAGTCGAATGTCACTTCATCATAAGCTATCATCCCAACTCGAGAACCGGCCTCAATAGCCATATTACAAATAGTCATCCTACCTTCCATCGACAACGCTCTGATGGTAGAACCGGCAAATTCAGTCGCCATTCCAGTCGCACCAGCTGTTCCTATCTTGCCGATGATATAAAGAATCATATCCTTGGCGCTAACCCCTCTTGGAAGATCTCCTTCGACATTAATCAGCATGTTGCCAAACTTTTTTTGCGCTAAACATTGTGTTGCAAGAACATGCTCAACATCGGAGGTGCCTATGCCTTGCGCAAGACATGCAAAGGCTCCATGAGTCGAGGTATGAGAGTCACCGCAGACCAAGGTCATGCCCGGCAGTGTCAATCCTTGCTCGGGCCCAATGACATGAACTATACCCTGACGAATATCATTGAGCTTATACTCCCTGATTCCAAATTCAGCGCAATTGCTATCAAGCGCTAATATTTGAATTCTAGAGACGGCGTCTTTAACCCCCTCCATTCCGGTTTGGCGTTGGGTTGTAGGCACGTTGTGGTCAGGTGTTGCAACGCATGAATCAACCCTCCATGGTTTTCGATTGTTTTCACGTAATCCTTCAAATGCCTGTGCAGATGTAACTTCATGGAGGATATGTCTATCTATATAAAGAAGAGAGGTACCATCCTTCATTTCAGTCACCTCGTGCATATCCCATAATTTGTCATAAAGCGTTTTAGGTTTCATCTTAAGCGCTCCAATAATGCCTATTGATCGGTTAACAAACGTAGTCGAACCAATAAATCTGATAGCAAGACAACATCTGCATACTTTTTATTAAGGTCATATAAGCTAGCCTCATGAGCCGTCTGACCTCTATCACCACAGGCTTCTTTGGGAATGAGTACTGGATAGTTGTGCTGAAGGCCATCAACTACAGTTGCTCTGACGCAACCACTAGTGGTTAATCCGGTCACCACTAATGAGTCCGTACCGCAGGCCATAAGTTGGTTGGACAAGTCAGTTCCAAAGAAAGCGCTAGCCCATTGTTTCTCAATCAAGGGTTCGCTGGCACGCCGCTCGAGTGCAGCATCAACCTTAACCCAATGAGAATTTGGCTTTAGACAATCCAAGTCAGGTAATTTTTGCCGAAAGACAGTGGCCTGGTTTTTATGGTGGTAAACTACTGTAGTAAAGAAAATCGGTAGTCTTTGTCGGCGAAACTCCGCAAGTAACATCTTATTAGCAATCACCACCTCTGGGCAGGCTGTGCCCAGGGCACAATCTGGATCTGTGAATCCATTCACCACATCCACAACAATGAGAGCTGGCTTTGAGCCCAAGTTAAGTGTCCTAGAAGTTAGAGCCATAACCCTTACTCTGCTAACAGCGTGAAGCTATACAAACCTGACAAAATACGACTAAGATCAAGAACTAGAGAGCCTGTTATGGGCTTAGGCAGAATTAATATTCCTCTTAACAATCTGTAAGTATTCAAGCTTTCTTCTCCCTTTAGTCACCCATGTAGCAGGCCGCTGCGCTATTACTCAATTAGGACCCACCTCGTTTACTAAGATCAGCTAAGAGACATTAAAGACGTCTTATGCGGTTGTTTTTTAGCTGTGGATACTAGTTTTACTGTAGCTTTTAAAGATTACGTAGCTCTCGTTTCAACACTTTGCCCGTAGCATTACGAGGCAACGCAGCGACAAATTCAAACGATTTAGGCGTTTTATAACCAGCCAGAACTTCCCGACAATAACTATTTAAATCTTCAGTGTCGACACTGTGGTTGTCCCCTAATACCACATAGGCCTTTACCGATTCGCCCCAATATTGATCCGGCACGCCAATGATGGCAGCGTCGGCAATAGCGGGATGGTCATAAAGAACTTCTTCGATCTCCCTAGGGTAGATATTGACCCCACCTGAGATAATCATGTCCATCTTTCGGTCAATCAGATAAACAAAACCTTCGTCATCAAGCCGAGCTAGATCTCCAGCTGAAAACCAACCGTCTAACATAGCGTTGACGGATAAGGTATTGCCCCAGTAGCCTGAAAAAAGGTAAGGAGAACGGCTATATAATTCCCCGACCTCGCCTGGCTGCACCGGCAGTCCTTCTTTAGTCAGAACCTTAGTCTCGGTGCAGGCAAATCCAAGACCGACACAACGCTCCTTTCTCAATTGATCAGCAGGGCGTAAATTGCAGACAATTCCTGCCTCAGTTGACCCATAAGTCTCGTGTAATATTCCAGGCCCAAAATAACCAACCACTTTCTTTTTTAGTGCCTGAGGCAGAGCCGATGCATTAGAAATTATGGTCTTGATCCGGTTAGATTTTAAGTCCGCAAGTTGTTTAGCGGGTAGATCAAAGATAGCCTGAAAATGCGTGGGAACCATAAATACATTGGTTATATCCAATTCTTTTAGTTTCTTTAGTGTACTGGCAGCCTCAAACTTCGGGGAAATTTCGCAATATCCTCCAAAGAAAAGTGCAGCAATAGCAAATGAGAATCCAGCTCCATGAAATAAAGGCGCCACAGCCAACGTCCGATCATCTGGTGTATAACAACCATATTCTGATGCCATGCCAAGAAAGGTTAATACCCGAGATCGGTGCGATAACATAACACCCTTCGGTTTTCCTGTAGTTCCAGCGGTATAAACAAGAGCGAAAATATCGGTCTCTGCAAGATGGCCAATCTGATAGTCGGCGCTAGACTGGGTCAACCACTCCTCATAGTTATCGCCTATCACTACCAACTCTTTCACGTTAGGCAATTGGGAAAGATCTATTTGAGGTCTTGCTGACGGATGCACAAAAATCATTGATGCATCGCAATCATCACAAATATACTTAATCTCAGTAGACGTTAACTTTGGATTCAATGTAACCACAATAAGGCCAGCTTGAGCGATACCTATGGCGAGCTCAGGATATTCTATACAATTAGGCGCAATAAGGGCGACTCTATCGCCCTTAACAAGACCAGCAATATTTCGGACACCATTGGACACTCTGTTGATGCGTTTCGCCAGATCGCCATAGTTCAGACTGCGCGCTCCCTCACCCAAGGCAACTTTATTAGGCTTGTGTTGGGCCGCACATCTAACGCCATAACCAATATCTAAGGCGAGGTAGGCTTGATTGTCGAACTTATCCTTCATCCTTTAACTCTCACTATATTGAAGACGAGCATCAATATTTTTATAATTTAAAAATGCGTTTGGCATTAGTATGGAGAAATTTCTCCATCACGGGTTCCGATATGCCCAACTGTTTAATCTCATCCATTGCTCGCTCTGGGCTGATCACAGGCCAATCAGTTCCAAATAAAACTTTGTCTTGGCCATATGTTTTTAAATAATGAACAAATGAATCAGGCCAGTACTTGGGGGCGTAAGCATCAGATCCTATATAAACATTCTCATGCTTCCATGCCATGGATATCATTTCATCTGTCCAAGGGATCCCAATATGAATTCCGATCAACTTAAGCTCTGGAAAGTCGATGGCAACCTGATCAAGGGTAATCGGACGACCCACACTAGGCAGACGTCTTTCACGCGAATACACCAAGTTATGGCCTACTTGCATCATGATAGGGATATCAAGCTCACAGCACTTGGCATAATAAGGGTAATATTTGGCGTGATCCGGAGCCAACTCTATCCAGTGTGGGTACAAATGTGCCCCAACAAAACCTAATTCACGAACTGCATGCTCAAGCTCACGAACACCATCCATGCCACGATAGGGATCTATCCCTGCCAAGCCAGAGAAGCGATCAGGGTATTTTTTGCAAACAGAAGCCACTTGCTCATAAGGAATTTCAAAAGATCCGCGCATTCTCTGATCGCCTGCGCGAACAGCAATTAATAATGAACGATCAATACCAGCTCGATCCTTCATGCCGATATAATTTTCGATGGATACGCCCTTTCTCCACTCTGCGGGGAAACGTATTTGCTCCAAAAAATGCTCATCGAGTCCAGTTTGCCCATTGCTGACTTCATACTCAGTAAACAAGTTACAAACCGTATCTATCGCCATCATCATACTGACCTCTTGGACCTAAAAATTCTACAGGTAATACAAATTTGCTATACATCTAAAATGTCCCAGCAAAAAAGATATAAGAAAACATCAAAAACTACCTATTGCTCTTACACAGACTGCCTCTCAATAGAGATCTATTGTAAGAGAGGCCGTAAAAGATTGTCAATATAATATATATATATGTTTATATTTTTCATATAGCTGAATTATTGTATTACATTTATGTTACGATTATCCTGCTAAAAATACTTAGATTCTAGCTAATCAATCGTCTTTTTAGCGGATAAAAGACCTCTTAAATAGGGTTTGTTAATAATAGATGGAAGAGCTGGTTGGTATAACTACATGTATGAATTGAGGCCTGATAGCTAGATAATGCTTGGGCCAAAGACTATTTCTCAAAGATACGACGCGTTGACAGTTTATTTATTTTGATTATCCTATGATAAATAATAGCTTTCACAGAGTACTGACCAGCTTAACAGTATGTATTAGCGCGCCCTATCTTGGAGGGTATTTCGGGATTTAAATCAGCAGGAGGAGAGCCACTTGCACATTAATTTTCATAACTTTATCGCCTTTATCCATGTTTTCTTGTTCGTATTTGCAATTGGAGGAGATATTGCGGTCCACTATATTGGCCAGTACCTCACCCAAGATAAGCTAAGCCTAGCGGAGAGACTGCGCGTACGCCAAATGAGGTTTATTGTTGATATGTCAGCGCGCACAGCCTTAGTGCTTTTGCTGCCCTTAGGATTTACCCTAGCGCAAGCATACGGTTCACCTATTTCAGGTAACGGATTAGCAACATTGTGGGTGGCCGCCATCCTATGGTTGGTATTGGTCTGGCTTGTCCACTTTAATAAAGGTACTCCATTAGGTGATAGATTAGGTAAATTGGACATTGGAATTCGATATGTAGTCATGCTTTCTATGACGTCCTTTGGCGGATACTGCCTGATCACAGGTGGCCCTATAGCAAGTACTTGGCTCGCCATTAAAATTGTGTTGTTTGCCGTCATATTGCTAAATGGTGTCTGGATACGTCAGATTGCTCGAGGCTGGCCCGGTGCTTTCGCTTTGGTTGAAGCGGGCGGGCAAGACGCTGTCCGCGGTGAGGTATTGATTAAAGAGCTACAGACTAAAACAAATCGAGCCGCTTTGTGTATCTGGGTTTTGGTTGTTTTGATGGCCTTTTTTGGTGAAGTTAAACCCTACTAGAGACGTTATGTTGTTGCACAAGGCTCATCCAAATAACCTCTCCTAACAGTAGTCTTATGGAGTCTCACTAATGACAGATGCAATCGATAATCCTGCTACTAAAGCCCCAGTTGGCCCCTATGAATCCCTGCGAGACTATATCGATGCAATAGACGGCTGTGGCCAAGCTCTGCATATAAGTGGACTCGATCAAGATGCCTATGAAGCAACGGGCTTTATGTACAGGCTTATTGATAAACTAGGATGGGCCGACGCTCCTGCTGTAATATTTAAAAATATTAAGATTAATGGTCAGTGGCATGAAGGTCCTGTCATTGCCAATCAATATGGTCGTTGGCAATTCGAAGGGCTCGCTTTCGGGGTAGATCCAGCAAATGACGAACAAAGTGAAGTTTATCAAAATGTATTAGCTAAACTTGAAAGCCTAGCCACAACAGATAAACAATGGCAGGAAATAGAACCTATTGAAGTAAGCCCTGAAGATGCTCCTTGCAAACAAGTCGTTGTGCTCGGAGATGACATCAACATCCTTGACTTTCCTTTTATACAAACGAACCCTGCAGATGGAGGTTCCTATATAAATACGGGTAGTGTAATACTCGAAGATCCTGAGCGAGGCCGTAATGTTGGCACCTACAGATGCCAAATCAAAGGCCCTCGAAAGATTGCCATTAACCCAGAAAAAAATCAGCATGGGTGGACGTTCTTAATGGATATGAAGGCCCGAGGTGAGACCTCTGCCAAGGCCGCAATCGTGTTAGGTGCTGATCCAGTGACTTTTGCCATGAGTAGCTCCAAAACCACCCGCCTTGGCCAAGACGAACTCTTTGTTGCTGGTGGCTTTATAGGCAAGGCTCTAGACGTGGTTCAATGCGAAACGAATACCATAAAAGTACCTGCAAATGTTGAAATGGTAATCGAAGGAGAAATCCCTTTCGATTTTGAACCCGAGGGCCCATTTGGCGAGATGTATGGTTATATAGGCGAACATAAAGAAGAGAATTTTTACATGCATGTCACTGCAGTGACTCATCGAAAAAAACCAATCTTTGTAAACCAATTTACAGGTGTCACTAGGAGCTTCCTTACTTCTCCAATGGAAGTTACCACTAATCTTGCCATGAAGAAGTTGTTCCCTAATATTGTAGGTATACATCTTCCACTGCAAACGCCTGGCTATTGCTTTATTAGTATTAAAAAGGAAACGCCGGGAGATGCCATAACCATTGGGCGCAATATAACGACTTCATTGAAGATAGCTAAGATTGCTATTGTCGTTGACGAAGATGTGAATATACATAACGCTATTGAAGTTATGCACGCTGTTGGAGCTCGGTGGCAACCTTATCCAGCTAGTGAGATTATTGAAAAAGCGGGCGCTATGGGGGGAGATCCAAGCGCGCCAACACGCGGAGTTGGCAGCCGTATCGTAGTGGATGCAACACGCCAGTTACCTGAGGAAGGTGGCCCGAAACAATATTCTCTTATGAATCGAGCTTGCTTAACTAAGGAATTCCCAGATATTTTTGAGTTCATTGACGAGAAATGGTCAGAAACCATTGACTCATGGAATCCTAAGAAATAATCAGATCTCGACCCATAATAGCTCTCAGAGCTAACCTCGAATGAAATCAATAATTACGCCAACCCAAGTCTCAGGCTCATCACGAATGACATATGAGGTACCGCCCTCAATCTCAACTATGGCGAAATCCGGCCTAAGCTGGACGAGACGATCAGCCACGAAGTGAAGAATGTCTCCCGTATTAGTGACTACCAAAGTAGGCGCTCTAACCGCTTTGATCGCGTCGGTCATGTCATAACTAAAGGCAGCATGGTGCGCATACCAGTGTTTCTCGCCAGCCCAAAGTGTATGTAAAGCAGCCATATGGGAGGACTCTAGAGTTGAAACACCTCTAGACATCTTTTCTATAAGACCCCACAGATCAGAAAGGTGAGATCCATCTGCCTTCGCACTAAAATCCATATGTGGCCTGGCCAATCTCTCCTCACGCTCTTCCGTGGTGTACCAAGGAAGCCCATGTATCACTAGCCTCTCTACTCGGTCGGGGCTAGCGTACGCCATTTGGCAGGCCATTGAAGCTCCCGTGTGATGGCCAATAACTATCGCTTTATCTATGCTTAAGTGATCTAACAACTGCTTAAGGACATCCGCATATTCAGGAATGCTAGGAGGCTCAGTCGTGCCCTCAGATAGTCCATACCCTGGCATGTCTGGCGCAATCACCTGAAACCCTGCGTCAATCAACAACGGGATTACATATAGAAATTGCAGTGCCGACTGAGGGTCTTGATGCACCAACAATAAGGGCTTGCCTTGCCCTCCGATCCGATAGTGTACTTGACCCATAGAGGTGTCTGCGTATGCTTTTCGTATTTCATGCCCCATCTTTTTAACCTCTTTTTACGCTATACCTCTAGTTACGAAGAGCTATCCAAAAACTCTAAACCGTCGGCTTAATATTGCCATTTGACTGGAAAAAATTCTTTGGATCATACTTGTTCTTTATCTGCACTAATCGAGGATAATTATGGCCATAACTTACTGCCACTTCCTCTTGGGTTTCGTCCATCATCTCATTGATGTAAAACCTATTTGAAACGTAGGGAGCAAGTGCATCCCAATAATCTTTTCCCCACTTAATATTTTTGGCTGTCAGAGCAGGATCTACCCAACTTCCACCCAACTCTAAATCCCATTTAGCGCCGCGGTGTGGCCACGCTGTAGCATCAGGCGCAACATCATCAACTGCTCCGCCAAATCGGATGAGACGCATAGTATTGTGCCTGCCAGGTGAGTGATTCCATCGGTCCATCATCACATCAATTAAGTCCGAGTCGTACTCATCCATTGTGCGCCCGCGAATGTAGTAATTAGTACCATGGGGATTGCCGGCATCCAACAATGTCTGCTGCCTGAGGAATGATTTAGGCTTTATTAGATCAGCCACCGGGTTACCTAACGTGCGGTATGATTTTAAAACCTTTTCACCTTCTTTTGGCGAACCCATATATTGAAAGCCCGCCATTAAAAAAGGAGTTCCTGTAGGCGACATGCTCATCGCAGCACTCATATTAAGTTCTCGAGGGGCTTCTAAAGAATAATCGAAGTAACGGTTATACATGTCTTTCGCGTCATCCATTGCATAAACCACTACACCAGAGAGAATTTGAGGATCCAGTTTATGCATACGGTATGTGTAGGATGTCACAATTCCAAAATTACCACCGCCTCCACGAACAGCCCAAAATAAATCTGTATTTTCAGTGTCACTCGCGGTGCGGAGCTTGCCATCTGCTGTTACGATTTGAACGGATAGCAAATTATCAATCGTCAATCCCATTTTTCGCATATTGATGCCTATACCTCCACCCAGTGTTAGACCGGATATGCCAGTATGTGAAACAACACCAGCAGGGACAACCATGCCGTGAGCCTGCGTGCCCCGGTCAAGTTCTCGTAAAAGTACACCTGGTTCACCAACTGCCGTCATGGTTGTAGGGTCTGCGGAAAGGTTGCTCATCTTTGACAGATCAATCAATAAAGTGTCATTTTCAACCGCTTTCCCACTGATACCATGGCCGCCTCCTCTTACCGTAACCAATAGGTCGTGGCTCCTTGCGAAATTAACCGCATTAATGACATCATCAGAGTCAATACATTGAGCGATCAGGGCTGGTAGCTTATCATCAGACAATCCGTTCCATAACGTCCGCTCTTGGTGATAATGAGGTGTCGATTTTAATAACAATTTTCTCTGTAGGCTTTTAGCGAAATCAGCCACTTCCGATCGCTTAAGAGTAACTATATTCCCAGTTCGAGACATGCACGAGACTTCTGCCGGAATATTTGCAGCCCCGGAAAAGGGTATATAAGCTGTAGCTAAAGCACCTGCAGTTGTTTTAATAAAATCTCTTCTTTTCATAGCCCTAAGTTCTCTCTATTGCTAACGTGCATTTAAATATTAGGTAAGATCACCTAAAATGGCGAACATAAAAACTTATATACTGAGCTAAAGTTCTAGTGCTATGTTAACCCCAAATCGGGCGCCCATATCACGCTTTTCTAGATCGGGGCTGACCGCTTCATTACCAATAACATTGTCAATTTCAAGCCCATTTGTTGCCTCTGAACGAAGAATAGTCAACACATCAGTATCATCTAACAATACAAACGGAAATTCATGCCAAGTCCCAATATTGAGCATGAATCCAGCAGTGCCGTCGAACAAAAAAGCACGGGCGTCATCTAAATTAGGCAACTCAGTTTCTGTAGGAGGTGACAACAACATTATGAACGGCTTAGCACCTAAAGATACAAATGTTTGAGTGTGCTTATGATGCCTTTCCATGTATTCAGCGACTAATGGCCGTCGCTGAACAGTACAAACTGGAATCTCTGTTGTTTCATCAGATATGAACTCACCGAGACGTCGAACTTGTACAGTGCCGTTATACAGGTTTATTGGCAACGGTTTAACATTTTCATTACGCCCCAGTACCACACCAAAAGGCGCAAGGGCTTCTGGAGTCGCAGTCTCGACCTTAACAGTCTTAATTTCTATATTTTTCACAAAGCTACCTTTAAAATTAAATATGGATTGGTTGTTACGCTAATTCTCAAGCATTCCGTTGAATTATTTCGAGAGAATAATAACACAAAGTAGACGCATAATTCACTTATATGAAAGATATAAACATATACGTGATTAATGTTTGATTTGGATCAAGCTCTATTTTTTCTCTGGATACATGCGCACACAGGCTTCAGTAACGGATCGTTTTATACTTTGGTAACCCGTACATCGGCATAAATTACCTGCCAACGCTACCTCCATATCTTTGGTGCTAGGATTATGGTTATCCTGAATTAGCTCTAGTGAACTAAGTACTATGCCAGGTGCACAGTATCCACATTGCAAACCTGCCTCATCCCAAAATGCTTGCTGGATTGGATGCATACTCCCATCATCATCCGCTAAACCTTCAATGGTTGTTATCTCCGCCCTAGAAAGTGTTGCTGCCATGGTTATACATGACTTAGCTACCTTCCCATCGATCATCACAGTACAGGCTCCACAATGACCTGTTTTGCATCCTAAATGGGTTCCTTTTTTACCAAGGTCATCCCTTAGTACATCCAATAAAGTTCTGCTCGGCAGCACATCTAGTTCATGGAACTGCCCATCAACGCGCAACTGGATTAATGCACTGATATCTAATAGATCTTCCATTCACCTATACCTCTTAACCTTTACTCGATGAGTTATTCAATTTACCCAGCGCCATTTCAGTTGCTCGACGAGCAGCGACACCTGCCATCGCCTTGCGCCAAACGCCATCCCCCTGCTGATCACTAAGTGGTTCACCGATAGCATCGCTGCATGTTTTTTGTATCGCCAGGCCTACTTCTGAAGAGTAAGGACCGCCTAAATAGCTATCTAAATTCCCAGATACTACAACGACTTTTTCAGTCGCAGCACCAATAGCCACACGAATCGATTTTATGTTCTCACCGTCAAGTTGAATCACCACTGCGGCATTCGCAGAACCGTAGGCTCCGGCACTATTCTTTAACTTGTAGTAGCCCCAGAGAGTAGTCGGAGACATCGGTTTAACCAAAATTTTTGTTAATATCGATGAAGTTCCAAGACCATGGTTTGAGAGGTCTTGAAGCTCAGATAATGACATCCGCTGTGACCCCTTCTCACTCAACAACTCTACTTCCGCTTCTAAAGCTAAGAGCGCAGGCGCAACATCATAGAGAGGGTGCATCGCAACAATATTTCCGCCAATAGTCCCTCGATTATGCACCTGCATACCGCCACCTATCTGTTTTGCGGCATAGGCTAACAAGGGTAATCTTTCGACAATTTCCTCTACATTCTGAATATCGCGATGAACTGTTAAGGGCCCTATGGATACTTCATCAGTCTCAGCACTTACGCCTCTTAGAGCATCAATACCTCCGATATCCACATAGACATCGGGCATCATTACGCCATAATTAATATAAGGCATAATCTCTTGCCCCCCAGCAATTATTACTGCACCGCTACTTAGACTGGCCAGCAATTCTGATGCCTGTTCCAGATTGCGAGGTCTTGCGTACATCGGGTGAAGGCTCATTTACTTAACCCCCTCAGAATTATTTGCGTTTTGAATCGCCGACCACACACGTGAAGGTGTTAGAGGCATTTCGTGTATTACAACTTCGAGGGGCTCCAGTGCATTATTCACAGCATTAACCAGAGCCGCGGCCGAGCCACCGACCCCTGCTTCACCCGCACCTTTTAATCCCAGATAGTTATCAGGGTTGGGGGAGTCATGGTGCGCCATACCTACCAAAGGCATATCAGCCATTCGAAGCATGACATAATCTTTAAAGGACTTCGTCAACTGAACGCCATTGGCGTCGTATTGAACATCCTCAGTGAGTGCTCCACCTAAACCCATAGCAAAAGCTCCGCAAACCTGCCCTTCAACAAGGATGGGATTAATAACCTTGCCGCAATCATGGGCCGCAGCAAGACTTAATAAATCAATTTTCCCAGTTTCTGTGTCTACTTCACACACAACAACATAAACTGCATTAGAATAACTAGGATAAGGGTTAATGCGACCATTCTCATCGGGGAGATGACTAATCCCGGGGGGCTTAAATGTTCTCGTCGCTTCTAGCGGCGGGTCAATACACATAGCGACATCATAGGCTCGAGTGTAAGAGGCATAGCAAACTTCTGCGAATGTTACTGTGGCATCCCCATTATCGCTTGAAGAGAAAACGCCCTCTGATAGGCTAAGAGTATCGATTTCTACCTCAAGGAGTGCGGCTGCAACTGCATTTATCTTATCTCGTACATCCTTAGCAGCCAGAGCTGCAGAACCTCCTCCGACAATAGTACTTCGACCTGAATAGTTGCCAAAACCATAAGGAGACGAATTAGTGTCACCTTGTAAAACTTCTATCCTATCCATGTCTATGCCAAGCTCATCAGCAACAATCTGAGCAATTGCAGTGCCATTATGAGTTCCTGGGCTAGTAATACCCGTTAGCACTCGAACTGTCCCATCAGGACCAACCCGCACAGAACTAGAGTCATACCCGGCCACCATTGTCCCGGGAATCGTTCCACCCTCAGGTGTCAACTCAAAAGCCATACCAATTCCGATATGGCGTCCCTCAGCAAGTGCTGCTTTTTGCTTATCCTTCCAATCCTCGTAACCAATAGTTTCAAGCGCTTTTAGAAGCACACCGCCATAATCACCTGAATCATAAACAAGTCCCGTAGGGCTAGGATAAGGAAATTGCTCCTTCGTAATAAAATTTTTCAACCTTAAATCAATCGGAGAAATTCCAAATTGGCGAGCCGCATTATCCATTGCCAGTTCTAAAGCTATAGCAGTAGATTCCTTGCCGTAGCCCCTGGCAGCATTCCAAGAAGGCTTATTCGTCGTCACAGCATTCATGTGTACGTCGATATTCTCAACTTTGTAAGGACCAGGCATTGTCAACCCAGTCAAAAAAGCCATGCCCCAACCAGGACAAGCCGAAGGGGCTCCGATATTCGCCAAAAAATGGTCTCGCAACCCAGTCATGTTGCCGTCAGAATCAAACGCCATCTCCACCTTGTGCTGCTGCTCTCGTGCACCTATAAGAAGACATTCCTCTCTGTTTTCCACCCACTTAACAGGCCGGCGAATCAGCTTAGTCATCAGACAAATTAACGGCTCTTCTGGATGACCATGCATTTTCAGACCAAATGCCCCGCCAATGGTAGAAGCTATAATACGGATTTTGTTTTCATTCATCCGCAAAGTCTCTGCCAACACTAATCGTAATGGATGAGGATTCTGACAGGTGCCGTAAAGAGTAATACTCTCAGTATCATGCTCCCATACTGCGTTGTAACAGCGAGTCTCCATGGGTTGACTTGAAAAGCGATGAATTTTCACATCAGTTGTTACAATTTTATCAGCCTGATCAAAAGCAGCTTGAGTGTCACCATTCATAAATGGGACATATATTAAGACATTATCATCCCATTCAGGGACAACTGAACGCGCGCCTTTTGCTATGGCTTTTTCAGCATCAACAACGGGTTCTTTTGGCGTGTAATCTACTTGAATACGTGATGCTGCATACCTTGCTGTACGCTCATCTTCCGCAATTACAATTGCTACTGGCTGCCCATAACACCAAGCTTCATCAACTGCCATAATAGGAAGCCGAGTAGACTTACCACCAAATATTGCAGGGTTTAGATGATCCGTGATCCCATTGGTGTGCTCAAAAACATCACGACCACAAAGTGCTAGATGAACCCCTGATATCTTTTTAGCGCCGGACAAGTCGACACTATTAATTTTCGCTGCTGCGTGGGGACTGCGAAGAATATAGGCATAAAGCTGCCCTTCAAAGGAGTAGTCATTGGTGTATTTAGCCTTGCCGATTAGTGGGGCTCTAGCCTCTTTTGCACGGACAGACTTACCAACGTAACTTTCTGAGGGCTTTTTGCCTTTTGTCATATTTTTCACTCCTCGCTATAAAGCACCCTAAAAACGGTAACCCAATTCAACTTTAAGTGTACTTATATTCCTTTTACTCTCAGCGACTACCACTGTCGGCATAGTCGTGATTATCGCAATACACAAAGATGAGAAATAGGTAAAACCCGCCTCTCTAATAAGGGAATGTTTTCTTCATCATTAGGCTCACCGATAAAGCGAATTAGCATATGTGCTGTCTTCGAAAATATCTTCAAGTATTGTAAAGTAGCGCTTAAAAGAATGTCAAACTATTCTACATACATGGTAATATAATTCATATACTTGAATTATGTTATTAGGAAGGGTTACTCGCATAGTTCTTAAGCTATATTTAAATGCTCCTTACCAGTCAACTTGATATATTGTTTATCGTTTGATAACTTGAAATTGAAGCAAGAAAGAAATTTTAAATGCTATAAATAAGACCCAAAAAGGCACCACAGGATCTAGGAATGGAGATTAAAGTAATGAAGCACCAACTTTACATATTAATGCTGACTATCTCGATGAGTGTAAGTTATGTCTCTGCTAATGAAGTAGAAGATTGGGATGCTATAAGTTTTATTGATGTCAATGCCATGGATTGGGATGAGACGTGGTCAGGTCTGAAGGGTACGAGCAAAGGTAAGAAACTATACTCAAATGATCAGGGTGGTTTTATGCTCTATCTAGATCATGACCACGGTTGGGACTCGCTGAACAAGTCACGTCATTTTCATGATTTCCATGAGTGGGGTTATGTCTTAGGGGGCAATTTCTTAATCTATGAGTTTGTCAACGGACTCCAAAAAAACGGATCACTTTACAATATGAAGGCCGGCACTTGGATGAGCCGCCCACCCTATAGCATTCATGGACATCGCGCAGATGCTATGAAGCACCAACGCGTCACTCCAGGGGCTGTGCAACTAGCATTTTCGGAAGGGGGGAAAAGTTACAGCTTGGACCCTACTAATAAATGGTATAGCCCAAACTGGAAAACAGTGCCTCAATTTACCAGCGCCCATTTTCAAGACACTGCCACACCCCAAACGATGGAGTGGGAAGATGACGATAAGCTTCTAGGTGCGAGCGTTAAATGGCTAAGCGATGATATAGAAGATGGGTTTAGAGCGAAGATTATGTACGTACCACCAGGTTGGGAGCATGCAGATGGAGCGCAAACAAGTTATTTCGAAAAAGCCCAACAATTCTATTATGTGCTATTTGGTGATTTAACAGTACTTACTCAGGACAATCCCGAAAGCACCTTCAAAAGTACGACCGTGTCCAAAGACTTCTTCATCAACAGGCCCCCAAAAAGTCTTTGGACTTGGGGTGAAGGATCTCTGTCAAGAAAAGGAGCCATGTGGCTAGAGGTCACCTACGCTCAAGGCGCTCGCACAGGTAATGGCCCCATCGAAAAACCCATAATTCTTCCAGGAAAATAGGAGTAAATGACGTATGTTTGATAGATTAAAAGCATGGTGGAAATTTGATGCCGAAGCGGAACAAGCAAGTCCAGATAATCCGTTGACGCCTTTAACCAGCGATCAACGACGGGATGCAATTCCCCTGCTGACGATGGCTTTTGGATGGGGGTTCTTAATCACTGGATTGATCGTTGGCGGAGCTCTTGGTGCAGGCGTCACTTTTTGGCCTGATTTGATCTACGTGTCATTTCTCGGCAATATTGCAAACTTTGTCATAGGTGCCCTAGTTGGGTACATCGGTTATAAAACTGCTTGTAACAGCGGACTCTTATACCGGTTTGTATATGGCGAGATCGGAGCCTATTTCCCTGTACTTTTTCTCGCGTTAGTTCTTATCTGCTGGCAAGGGATTGTTGTTGGTGCTTTTGGTTTTGCCTGGGCTCAAAGTTTTGATAGCCCTGCTTTTTACTTGGTGGCACTATTTGCAGGCGCCCTCTTTACGTGGACAACCTACTATGGTGTTCGCGGTTTGGAGCTCGTTAGTACTCCGTCAGTTGTTATTTTAATTATAGTGGGCGTCTATGCCGCCTACACCCAAGTTTCACAAGCAGGTGGAATACAAGAATTCCTCGCGCTATCAGAAACCACTGCAGCGAGTAATCCTATTAGCAATATGGACGCTATCAATATAGTCATTGGATCATGGATCGTCGGCGCTATTGTTATGCCAGAATATACTCGCTTTGCAAAAAACGCATGGGTAGCTCTGGCAATTCCGTTTATTGTGATGATTATCGCTCAATGGTTTCTGCAAATTATTGGCTCTGCTGGCGGCATTGTTTCTGGACAATATGACTTCACCACCTATATGCGCCTGCAGGGTGTGTTTATTGCAGGCTTAGGCCTCATTGGGATGAGTATGGCACTCTGGACTACTGGAGATGCCAACCTCTATCTTCCCGTCATTCAAACATCCAGTCTTCTGCGAAGACCTCAGAAAGTTATGACAGTGATTTGCGGAGTACTCGGCACGATTGTTGGTCTAGTGATTTACCAGCACTTTATACAATTTATCGATAAACTCGCGATCCTACTTCCGCCTCTGATAGGACCCGTGATCGCTCATTTCTACATCGTGAAGAAGCGCAATTTCAATGTGGATAAATTGGATGATCAGCCTAAATGGAATGTCGCTGCTTTGCTTGCTTATGCGATTGGAGCCAGCAGTAAGTGGTGGCTAGTACAGGATTTAATTGTTTCTTCACTTGCGGGCCTACTGGTCTCTATTATTGCTTACCTGGTTCTATATTACGGCGCTTCAGTGTTGCGAGGGAAGCCTGGGCATTCAAGCCTTTCTGATTGATAGTGGGCTCTCGATGATCATTGAGCGATGAGGAAAAAATGCCTAGACGAAGAACAACATTCGTCTAGGCATTTTTTTGCTACACCGATAAATCAATTCTAACCGCGACTTCAGTTCTGTATGACTTCAATCCTCGCCAAAGAATTAACGCGGCCAAGATACTAGAGCTAACCGCCATCAGAGACACCGAATTGACTAACTTTAGCTCATCTTGAAAAACGTAATTTGTTAGCACCGCAGTAATAGACGGTGATAATCCGATGCCGATGACATTGAGCAGAAAGAAATAACATCCAGACACTACCCCTCGCAAACGGTTTGGTGTGACCTGCTGTAAAGCTGCAGCGGCAGAACCAAAACCTAAGCATGAAAATAAAACTAGAGGACAGAAGACCATAAATAATGAGGACAGGGAGCCCATAAGAGGCAACAACAAAGCAAAAGGAATACCGCAGAGTGCGGCCACGATACCAACTCTCATACCATTATCCAGATAACCTGATTTGAGTAGTCGATCAGACATAAACCCGCCTGCCAAGAGCCCCATGGTTCCAAATGTCAAAACTATTATCCCGATTGATGCACCAGCTTCGCCAACGGGCAAGCCAAAACTTCGCACTAAGATATGCGGCCCCCAGACGAACAACACGTTTGAAGATACGCCCAATAGGGCGAAGCCGAAAAAATGAGCCATATAGACTTTCCAGCGCTGGCCAATGTAAGCAAACGCCTCCTTTAACGTCACCGCCTCATGGCCACCTTCGGTATTACTTAACTTTTGTTCGCGACGCTCAGGCTCTCTGACCGTGTACATGAGTGCGGCAACCAACAATCCCGGGAGGCCAACGATGAAAAAAGGAGCCTGCCAAGATCTTATTGTGCCGATGATAGGAAGAACAATCTCTGGAGAACTGGTAACACTCTGTACTACTAAGCCTCCCACGATCAACGCTAGACCAACACCGACAAATGCGCCTGCGGTATATACACTTAGCGCCCTGCCAAGTTTTTTTGGTGGAAATAAATCTGCAATCATAGAATAAGCTGCAGGCGATAGCGCCGCCTCACCGACACCGACACCAATACGAGCCACGAACAAAGACCCAAATCCTCGCGCCATACCACATAGGGCGGTCATACAACTCCACAGAGTGATACCGGCGACGATCAAATTTCTACGATTAACTCGATCGGCCAATCGGCCAATAGGAATACCCAGAAAGGTGTAAAAAATAACAAAAGCAAATCCTATTAAGAGGCTAACCCCAGTGTCACTTAAATTGAAATCTTGCTTAATCGGCTCAATCAAAAGAGTTAGAATAAAACGATCAACAAAAGAAAAAGTATAGGCTACAAAAAGTAAGCCCACGGTATACCAAGCAGCCGATTCAGAAGGCCAGGAGGAATTTTTTTGATCTCCGCTGACCGGAGTACTACTAAGATTCATTTAAGTGCCTCTTTAAGATAAAATGTGAAAAATAAATTATTTTAATTGATCGAATGATAAATTAAACTGTACACTTAATAAAACCCTTTAGCAAATTGCCGCTGACTACTATAATTTCTTAAGCGATGATGATATTTAGGTGCAAATAAATAGAATGATACTCGCAGAAAAAGAGTCTTATATGGCTCAAAGGTTGCTTTCGTTGAAGGCCAGTCGCCAACGTTTGTTGCCGGCTGAACCATCAAAATCTGAGAAACACCCCGTTTTCTTTAAGACCAACATTGATTTAGATATCTGTACAAGAAGGAGCGCCGCGAACGCTCAAAATCTCTTCTGGAGCCACCATGGAAATAACCACTAAAACTGCAAAAGAAATCTACTTTGATCTAAAAAACAATCCCAACCGCGCACGATTCGGCTTTGGGAATAAAGCTGTATTGGTCAATATCGACCCTCAGAAAGCCTACACTGCAACAGATGAATTTATCACGGCTTATGAAACCGATCCTAAACAGTTGGACTACATTAATAAACTGTCAGACCGATTTAGACAGCTTGGCTGGCCCGTTGTGTGGACTCATGTTGCCTATATGGAGTCAGCTGAAGATGCGGGCGTATGGGGTACTCGCACAGACACTGAGAATTCCCTTCAGAATATTAAATTTAACTCTCGCCGAAGCGAATTTGATGACCGACTCGACATAGACCCAGTGAAAGACGTTATATATTTAAAAAAGATGCCGTCGGCTTTCTTTGAGACTCAATTACAATCCTTATTAGTATGGCATCAGGTTGACACGGTAATTCTGACTGGAGGTTCTACGTCCGGCTGCATCCGGGCGACTTCGGTAGATAGTTTATCCCGAGGCTACCGAACTATAGTTCCCGAAGAAGCTGTCGCTGACAAACATGAGAGCTATCATTACGCCAATTTAACTGATCTGTCGCTAAAATACGCTGATGTGCTAGATATTGATGAAATCTTTACTTGGCTAGAAGAAAGGCTTACGAATAAACAATAAAGACTTGAGGGCAATCTCTCGATATTAGCGAAAGGGTAAAAAATGAAACAAGATCTAGGTTTTTATGATTATTGGCCCTATGAGAACCGACCTAAAATTCAATGGCCTGGGGGAGCTAAACTAGCATTTTGGGTGGCGCCTAACATTGAGTATTACGAGCTTGACCCGCCTCAAAATTCCTTCCGAAAAGCTTGGCCTCAACCAACACCAGCTGTTGCTGGATATTCTATACGCGATTATGGGAATCGAGTTGGCCACTCTCGCCAGATGGAATTATTAGATAAATACGGTATTCGAGGGTCAGTCAGTCTCTCAACGGCACTCTGTGATCATCATCCGGAAATCATTAAACAGTGCCGCGATCTCAATTGGGAGTTTTTCAGCCACGGTATCTATAACACCCGTTATACCTACGGAATGACAGAAGACCAAGAACGTGAAATGATCAGGGACTCAATTAAATCCATATTCAAGCATACAAATCAAAAATGTGCGGGTTACTTAGCGCCAGCTCTATCCCACTCTGAACTAACGCTGGATCTATTTGCCGAGGTAGGTTCTGAGTTATTTGGTAATGATGCGGGTATTTATACCTGTGATTTATTTCATGACGACCAGCCGACACCGATCCATCTTCGGAGCAATAAGCGATTTGTATCTGTACCCTATTCTCTAGAGATGAATGACACCATCGCCTATGTAGCAAATAAGATTGAACCCCGTAGATATGGTCAAATGCTAAAGGACAACTTTGACCAGCTCTACAAAGAAGGCTCTAATTCTGGAACAGTGATGTGTATACCCACCCACAATTACCAGATTAGTTGCCCACATAGAATGAAGTCATACGAAGAGGCATTGGAATATATTACTGGGCACAGCGATGTATGGGTAACCACTGGCCGAGAAATCGCAGAGTATTACTTGGAACATTATTACGATGAGTCCATCCGTGATATCGAGGATAAATTAAGGCAAAAATCATGACTGCCGATAAAGACTATTTGACCTATCCTCATCGCTCTTACGGCATGGATCACTCTTCATACGAATGGTCGATGCTTAATGAGCGTGCACCCGTTGCGTGGCCGAATGGCAAAAAGCTAGCCCTGTGGGTGAATATTAACGTTCAATTTTTTCCTTTGGATCAAAAGAGCATTCCTTTTCCGGTACCTGGAGGCATGACTATGCCCTATCCGGATCTTCGCCATTACACGCTCCGTGACTATGGCAACCGTGTCGGTATTTATCGTTTCTTTGACGCTTTAGATAAGTACGGTATTACATCTAGTATCGCCATGAATACTCTTGTTGCTCAACGCTACCCTTATTTACTCAACAAGGTGGTTGAACGAGGACATGAAATTCTTTGTCATGGCGAACATATGGACGCTTTACACTATGGCGGTCAGTCCATAGAAGAAGAAGCTGAATTGGTTAAAAGATCATTAGAGGAGTTACGGACATTAAGCGGTCAAAGCATTAAAGGTTGGATCAGTCCGGCCAAAAATGAAAGCCCCAATACGCCGCAATTATTAGCCGCTAATGGCATTGAATATTTTTGTGACTGGGTGAACGATGACATGCCCTATAGCTTTCACTCTGACCAGGGCGATCTAACCGCTATGCCACTTTCCACTGAACTCGAGGATCGCTTCATTATTATGAACAACCTGCACTCAGAATCATCCTACAAGGAGCAAGTTATAGACGCTTGTGATTTCCTTCTTGATGAAGCCACCACGCAGGGCGGAAGAATATTGGCGCTAAATCTTCACCCGTGGCTGTTGGGGCAACCACATCGCATTCAAACATTAGAGCAAGTGCTAGAATACCTGAGTAATCAGGACGCTATATGGTCAGCAAGTCCGATGGAAATTCTTACCGCATTCAAGTCCCAAGCATGACGCTGGATACATTATCTAACACTGTATTTACGCCACAAATAGCCCATCTTGGAAATAGAAAAATGTAGGCATAGATCATATCTCTGCAATATTTTTCCTTTAATCGAACGATGAATAATTAAGGTATGATTGCGTTAAAGAGCTTCTAAAATGACGATTTCACAACAAAACGATACTAAAAAACACCGGCCGCTGAGTCAGGATGACCCGACGCCTCTATATCACCGACTTTATACCCGTTTAAAGAAAGATATTTTAGACGGTACATTGAAGCATGGTAGTCAACTGCCTACCGAGCATGAACTCTCTCAAGTCTTTAGTATTTCGCGTGTCACCGCCATACGAGCGCTTAACGAACTGGCAGCAGATGGCTTGGTAACTAGGCAGAGAGCTAAAGGCACTCATGTGACGCACAAATACACGCCTAAGCCAGTCAAAGCACCTCTTATAGGAATGCTTCAAGAAATTGAGTCAATGGCTCGACACTCAGTTGTTAAGGTTATTGAACTCAATGAAACTCGTCCACCGGCAGATGTTAGCGAAGCGTTTAATTTAAGCGCTGAAGAAAAGATGCTGAAAATGATCCGTGTGAGGATACGTGACGGAGAGCCTTTTGGTTATTACATAAGCTGGAGCCGCGGATTGGACGATACTATTAGCGTAGAAACGATAAAATCAACGCCTCGCCTAGAGATCTTTCGTCAAAATGGTGTTCACATCACTCATGTTAAGCAAATTTTAACAGCAATGCCTGCCTCAGTAGAGGTTGCAGCTGAACTTCAAGTCGAACCAGGCTTTTCTCTGCTAAAGCTTGTGCGCCAGTCTTTTGACAAGCAGGAGCAACTTGTTGATTTTCTTATAGCGCTATATCACCCAGAACGTTTCCAGTATCACATGGATTTGACAGTAGAACCCGAATAGCGGATAGCCACAAGACAAGAGGAAGCTGGAAGATGAGTCGCTGCTAGTATGAAAACACGGATTAAAAAGTTGCCTTACCTTGCGTGTTTAATCTTTATCGTTTTTGCCACCCCCGTAACGGCTAAACCGACAACGCTAAGAGTGGCTAGCTTTATCAGCCCCTTAAGTCCACAAAATGCAGAGGTCATAGCACCCTGGATTCAAGAGCTTAAACGACTAAGTAATAACGAGTTAGATGTGGACTTCTATCCCGGAGGCAGCCTCGGCAGGCACGGTAATTACCAACTAAAGTTATTACAGGATGGCGTTCATCACGCTTCTCTCATAGTTCCCGGTTATACGCCTGGACGGTTCCCTGATAATACTATTTTTGAATTACCCTTACTCATGGATGGAACACTTGAGGCGTCCCTAGCCTATTATCGTATGATCAAGAATGGCTACTTGCGAGGCTACAAAGATACCAAACTTATCAGTGTCTTTATGAGCCAACCTTACTTTATACACCTTAATACGCCTTACCAAACTCTTGATGACCTAAAAGGCAAGAAGATACGAGTAGCCGGCTATCTGCAGGCTGAAATTATTCGTCGTCTAGGAGCGACGCCAATAGGTGGCACCCCAGTTACGCAAATTAGGGAGAGTATTAATCGAGGTCTTATTGATGGCACCATACTTGGATGGGACTCAATGCATATATTTGGTGTGAAGCATGTGACTCGATACCATATCGAGATTCCGGTTACTTATACACCCATACTGTTCTTAATGAATCTTGAAACCTATGAAAACTTAGACCCTAAATATCAAGCCCTTATAAACCAGTCGAGCGGTGAAGAAATGGTTAGGCATTTTAGTGCCGTCACAACCGCCTTAGCTAGAAAGACCTACGCAGAAACAAAAGGTAAGGACGAGCAATACTTTATAACATTAGATGAAAAAGAATTGAGTAGATGGCACCAAGCACTTGCGCCTATTGAACAAAGCTGGATCTTAAAAAACCCAGAAGGACAGTGGCGTATGGAAGGACTAAAAGAAATACTCACCACCATTCGTCAAGAACTACCTAAAGACAATGACCTATGATTTTCTCTAATTCTCTGGAAACAACTATTCGAAAAATTGCTCAGGTAATTGCCTTAGCGGGACTATCATGCCTTTTAATTCAAGCGACTATGATCGTAGTAGATGTATTGCTGCGTTGGGTCTTTAACAGCCCACTGTTTGGCATGGAAGACATAAATCAGCTTCTCATAAGCGTTATTCTTGCATCTTTTTTCCCTATTCTTTTAATTGATAGTAAGAACATCACCATAGATGTTCTAGGCGAAGTGTTGGGTGCAAGAACCAAAGCTTGGCTAGACGTGGTGGGCCAACTCACCACTCTGATTCTTTTTGTTCTTGTAGTCTGGCAACTTACCCTTTTTTCTATTGAAGTAAATAATCAAACGACCTTGATCTTGCAACTTCCCATCGCACCGACGTGGTGGCTAACAACTGGCCTGATGGGTCTTTGTATTCCAGCCCAATTAATAGTGACAGTATCAAAAATTCGAAAAGCGCTCGACCCTAACTATTCCCCAATCATCCCCGACGGAAGTAAATGATGGAAGCTATCTCAATCGCTTTAGTTGGCATCCTAATTATGTTCGCGCTAATCGCATTGCATGTCCCGGTGGGTGTATCACTTGCGGTAACAGGTGTTGGGGTTTTTACCTGGATTGTTGGTTTCGACGAAGCTGTATCTTTAATTGGAACAGAGTTTTCAGCCACTTTTTCTAATATGGACTACTCTATTATTCCATTCTTCATTGTAATGGGCAGCCTTGCTAGCACAGCAGGGTTATCTGCTGATTTATTCCGCCTTGCAAATAGCTTCTTAGGCCACAAAAGAGGAGGCCTGGCACTGGCAACGGTGGGCGGTTGCGCAGCCTTTGGCTCAGTATGCGGCTCTTCATTGGCCACAGTGGCCACCATGACGCGTGTTGCTTTGCCTGAAATGCTAAAACGAGGCTATAAACCTTCTCTAGCTACCGGAAGTATTGCTGCAGGTGGAGCCTTAGGAACACTGATTCCGCCGTCTTTAATTATTATTCTATATGCCTTACTAACTGACTTAGATACTCGAACTCTCATGATTGCGGCCATATTGCCCGCCCTGTTAGCTGTTGTAATGAATGCTTTAACCATTATTGTTATGGTCCGACTAAATCCCAACATTGCCCCCAAAGGAGAGCCCACTAGCTGGAATGATCGGAGACGAACTCTGGTTAAAAGCTGGCAGATCCTTCTACTCGGCGGAATTGTAGCTGGGGGGATCTATGGTGGGATATTTAACATTACTGAAGCGGCGGCGGTAGGAGTAGCCATCGCGTTCATTATGTGTTTTTTTAGAGGCCAACTTACTCAAAATAATCTTCGTGAAATGATGCAAGAAACGGCTAGCAACACCGCTATGATTTATATGATGCTTATTGGTGCATCAATTCTTTCATATTTTTTATCCTTATCCCACATGCCTGAATATACAGTGGCATGGATCGACGCTATGGATCTACCGGCCTTCGTTGTTGTTCTGGTGCTCTACTTAATGTACTTGGTGTTAGGAAGTATCTTCGAGACTGTTGCTGCAATGGTTATCACACTGCCCTTTGTTCTGCCCATTGTCACTGGGTTAGGGTATGACCCTGTATGGTGGGGTATTATGATGCTTAGCGTGATAGGTACTGGCATGAATACTCCGCCAATTGGTATGAACGTTTTTGTGTTATTTGGGATGACAAAAGACATACCGCTAAAAACAATTTTTTCTGGGACACTACCATTTGTTATCAGTGATGTTATCAAGCTTTTAATACTAACAATGGTTCCCGAGATAACTCTCTGGCTGCCCAGCCTCATAGCCTAGCAATAGAGCGCGGCGTAGGTCATGTGCTAAACATTTTACTTAGCAATATCGGCCACCGCAGCACGGCCTGCCAAACGTCCAAAAGTAGTTGCCGTAAGTAGCCCGTTACCCGCCAAATAGCCTGAAGCGTCAGGCCCGGAAATACCTCTAGCTGCGCCACCCCCTGCATAAAGATTAGGCAATGCTGACCCATCTTCTCGCAAGACACGCGCATGTTCATCCACTCGTAACCCCCCTTGGGTATGGAAGATCGCTCCCGTAACTTTTACAGCGTAAAAAGGCGCGCACAAAGGCTGCTTTCCTTTAAAGCTTCTCCCAAATTCATCATCAGCGTCACTATCGACAAGACCCGTTATGTCCGACAGAGTTTGTGTAAGTTTATCTAGGGGTAGTTTAGTTTGTATACAGATATCTTGAAGGCTATCGCCATGGCGAACCGCCCCAGCATTAATTGCTTCGTTGTAATCATCAAACTCAAGCATTAAATTATGGCGCTGCTCGTCATAAAATGTCCAAGCGACTGAGCCCTCTTGGGATAGTACATCAACAGCCTGCTCCGAATAACCTCGAGCTTCATTAGAGAACCTCTTACCTTGTTGGTTAACCTGAATGCCTCCCTCAACGATGCAGGGCCATAAAATGGGAATGCCAAAGCCCTTGGCTAGGCCTGCATGCCCCTGATAGGCACTCATGTCTGCAACAGCTGCACCAAGTGAATCCCCCCAGAGCACTGCATCTCCTTTATTCCCCGGGTGACCAAAAAACTCTCCACCTTCTATTTCTGGAATATATTGACTTAACATTTTGGGATTCCCTGCAAACCCACAACAAGCCAATATAATGGCGCGACAACCCACATCTTCAATACTTTGGTCTGGCCTCTGAAATCGGACCCCATGAACCCGGCCACTGTCATCTGCAAAAAGATTGGTAACGGTGGCATTGGTTAAAATGGACACCCCCTCTCGCTCAATAGCATTGCTTAAACTTCCCATCAATTCAGCACCAGATCTATTAGGCGTGCCATGCATTCGCATGATGGAATGTCCTGGGTAAAGAAAGGTATCCACAAGCGTTAGCGGCACACCATAAGTATTTGATAACCATTCAATAGTATTGGCTGATTCCTGGGCCAGTGCCAACGCCATTTTTTCATCCGTTCGATTATTGGTCTTTGCGCAGATATCTTGTGCAAACTGCACGGCAGAATCAGTGATACTAGCTGCCCGTTGGGCTGAGGTCCCAGCACCTGGTATCAGGCCTGTTGACATTGCTGTAGTCCCAAGCGCACTGGCATCTCTTTCCAAGATTAAAACTTCAGCGCCAGCTTCGTGGGCGGCCAAACCAGCACAGAGTCCGCAGGCGCCTGCGCCAATAATGACAACGTCCAATTCAAAACTAAAATTAGCCTCAGATACGCTAAGAATACTCATAATTAAAATCTATATAAAAGTTAGGTTTCTGTTATCAAACAACTTGCTACTCGACTATCTTGGGACTGCGTATATTGACAGGCATTTCTGGCAGCAATTCGCCCTAAAGTGATGGCCGGCCCAACGCTCATGCCACTTAAAACTGCAGTCCCCATCATCTGTGCGGAGCCTATAGTTTCACCAGCAGCATAAAGTCCATCAATCACTTTTCCGCTGGACTCAACCGCCTGCAATAAATGATTGACGGCAACACCACCATGAGAAATTAAGATGCTTCCGGTTATGGGGATACTATAAAAGGGCCCCTCATCAATCGGACTATCTAGCCTCTGCCTATTAAACTTCTCATCAACCCCAGTAACAACTGATCGATTATATTCTGTCACAGTCTTCACTAGTTGCTGTACTGGAATACCCATCTTTCGCCCAAGCCCTCGAATAGACTGAGCTTTCTTAACAATGCCACTGGAAACTTGACGATCTAACTGCTGCTGGTCCCAGTCCTTCACACCAATCTCATTATTAATTTTAGATTTTTTATCCAAAATCATGAAATACCCGAAGTCAGTCTGAGCTAAGAATGCTCGCTCCCTTTCATCCGGATTAATTGCATGTTCATTGACAAATCTTTCACCCTGCTTATTTACCCAAATACCCTGCGGATAGTGTTTCGGTGGAAACATCAGCCGCCCTCTAGCGCCATCAATTGCACCTGGAAAGGATACGAAATGGCCCATATTAATGAGCTCTGCACCAGCCTGTTGCGCCATAATAAGTCCATCACCCGACGCATGGGGGAGGCAAACGACCTTAGATTTCGCAATCTTGGGGTTATATTTCTCTTTCAGAACCTGACTGGCGCCATAACCACCAGTAGTCAGTATTACCGCTTTGGCCATAAAGTCAGACGCTTTCCCTGAGTCGTCGTCCACAGCGATACCTGTAACTGTCCCTGAGTCATCTTGGAGCAGCTTGGTGACCTTTGCTCTCAGTAGCAACTTGATGTCTCCCCGATCAATACGCTTCTCCAACTCTGTCCGCAAAGGTCCCAATAAAGAACGCCCATAATCTGGGCCCATATAGGTCCGAGCTGAACTGTAATGCTCATGATCATCCTCAAAGAAAGGAGATTCTGGTGTAAATTCAACACCAATCTCGGCTAACCAATCAATCATCGCTGCAGCATTTTCAACTGCAATTTTTAATAATTCAGAGTTGTTGCTGTACTTGCCCATGCGCATAGCATCGCGGTAGTGCAGGGCTGGAGAATCCTCAATACCTTTTTCAATCTGTAACTTGCTATCGGCGCCACTGATATGCCCACCTGAAATATTCAACATACCGCCAATAAATGGATTCTTGTCTACAAGTAAAACCCTAACGCCAAGATCGGCAGCTTGAATAGCGGCCGGAATGCCGGCATTACCAGCACCTACAATAACAAGATCGGCAATAGGGTTTGAAGGTTTTATTGCTGTTTTTATCGACTCGAATTCATTAGCTCGCAACGGCCCAGAGTTCATAGCTCCCAAAGTGCCCATGCTAACGCCTAAAGCTACCGTTCTCTTGATCGCTCTTCGACGGTCTACGCTTTCTCCTTTAGACATTACCAACCTCTCCCAGAGCTAATTATCGGCATTATCTTTTAGATTCATTCTATTTTAGAGCCAAAATAAAGCCGGGGCAACTAACTATAGCTGCCCCGGCTCGATATACATTGGCTAAGAACGGTTTAGAAATTAAACGAAGCTCTTACACCAAATACTCTCTTATCAGGAAGTGACACGGTCAATACTCGAGGCCCTGCGGCAGTCGCACCACCCCCCATTTCGCCTGAGATTCCTGAAAGGTCCCACATCGCCTGAAGTCCTTTTGACTGCTCATCTTCAAAACAGTTAGTACAGAACAACTCAAATCGATATGATTCAGTATCTAAGCCTACTCTTAAGTTTAACTTCTGACCCGTACCGGTGTGGGCAAGCATCGCATTTGATGCGTACATTTTCCCTGTATAGATCAGATCTGCGCGAGCAAACAATTCGCCAGCTTCAACACCTTTGTTGAAGTCTAGCGATAAGCTACCACTGGTTTTTGGGTATCTAGAGAACTCGTTCCCTTGAGCCAAAGTGTTATCTCCCAAGAGGTCTTTAGCATCTCCACTTAAGAATTTATTGCCAAGTTCACTATCATTCAATGCATAAGTGAAACCTAAGGTCAGGTTTTCGTTCAGCAGCACAGTACCCTCAACTTCCAAACCATTTAGCTCAGCATTACCGCCCTGACTCGTGACATTGCCTGTGAGTGTTTGAACCCCATCAACGGTATAATACGCTACAGAAGGGATGTGGACATTGGTAAGATCAGTTGAATAGTACGCTGCTGATACAAAGCCTCGCCCATCAAGGAAGCTGCGCTTGAGACCGAGTTCCCAGTTCTCAGCAACTTCTTCATCAACCTGAACATCCGCTCCGCCTGTCTGAGCAGCAATCTCAGCAAGCTGTGAATCACTTAGCCCAACCAATGATGGATTGAACAAGCCAGGTAGCGTACCTTCAGCATAACTCACATAAATAGTAGTATCTTCGTTAGGCTTAAAGTCTGCAATAACGCGAGGCATCGTGCTTGTGAATTCGCCACCCGCATTACGCACTTCAGTTGGATCCCAAGCACCTCCACTATAATTATTACTACCTTCATAGACGTCATCCTTCTGACGTCGCACTTCAGCACTTATACTCAACTTATCACTTACATCATATGACAAGGTCGCGTATACCGCGCTAGTGTTTATGTTTGCCCACTGCGTGTTAGAAGAGTTAGACGTTTGCTGGCCATACCATCCACAGCGATCAGCACCCCACGCATTACAAAGAGGTACATTACCTCCCTCTATTGGATTTCCAGTTCGAATAGGGTCACCATTTGCACCGTCATTTCGAAGTGTATATCCAAACATGGAACCAATGATCTGAGATATATTGTCTATTTCCATATCACTGTATCCCACAGACCAACGAAGACTTTGATCATCAGAAGAGGATAACCGCACTTCCCAAGAAGAATCTTCCATCGATTGCATTCTAAGATCCTGTGAATCAGCTGGGTGATTTGCCCAGAACGAACCCCAAATAGCACCACCCTGTCCCGAAAGGTCAAGATCTTCCGTTGCTCGGCGGTCGAGGTCATTGTGAGAACCGTAGCTATTTTCGTGAGCAGCATAGATAACGTTTAGATTCATGCCGTTATCAAAGTTATAGTCAACGTTCAAGCTAACTTCCTGAGCCTCTCGCTCCAAGCCGAAGTGGTCTGGTGCTACCATATCAGGGGTATTACGGAGACCATTTGCAAGCGGGAACGTGCCATCAAGGTGGCTGTTTAGCATGGCGAGGGCTCTAGGGGAGCCCGTATCCATGCCAATGTGCGCAGCCGAAGGCATAGGCACTTCGCCACAAATATAATCCAATGGAACCGTTGGATGACTTAGACCATTAACCGGATCATAGGCCAAACGATTAACCATTGCTCCTGGCCGACAATTAGTGTAACCACTGCGATAGTCAAGTGCTGTTGCCGCATCAGGACCATCATCATCTTTCCAGGTATGGAAGCGTAATTTTGCAGACAGATTGTCATTTGGGTTAAACGCAAGAGTCAAAGCAAAGTCATCAGTTGACCTGTCACCTAGTCTTTGACCGGCAACCGCAGCATTATCGTAATGCCCATCGGTTTCATAACTACTTGCTGTCAAACGATAGCCAATACTATCCGTCAATGGTCCATCGAGTGAAATACCACGCCGAGACAAGCCATACTGACCGGATGTGACATCAATCCTGCCAGAAAACTCTTCGCCTGGATCTTTAGTGATAATGTTTAAGGCACCAGTGTAAGTAGAACGTCCAAAGTGCGCCCCTTGAGGTCCTTTAAGTACCTCGATTCGCTCTACACTTTCCATTCCACCAAATTCTGGTCCAATAGTAGGAGCGCCATCAATAAAGACACTCGCCGCCTGACGATGCATTAAATCTGTTCGCGGGTTCATGCCTCTGAAAATAAGACGTCTACTTTCGCGACTATTTTTACCCACAGCATTCTCTGAGTAGAAGAAGCCTGGACTAAAAGAGACAATGTCTTGTAATTCATTTATACCCTTAACCTCAATATCGTGAGAGGTTAGAGCCGTAATAGTATATGGCGCATCTTGGATTGATTCATCACGCTTTCGTGCAGTTACTGTGATTTCCTCTAACTGCAAACGCTCGTCGTCCTGCGCGTTGGCAACTGATACAAATCCAGACCCTGCTGCAATCGTCATAGCCATTAAGAGACTTGCTCTTTTGAACTGTAATTTCATTAACTTATTTTTCATGTAATTTACCCCTATCTGACTGTAAAAAGTATCACCTTATAGATCTACCACACAGCCTTATCTACATTAAACAATCGGCTTTGTTGATACCCGACTCCCCCCAACTCCACACAGGCAACCCTCTAAAAAAATAAAATTTTCCTGTTGGAGTCTTTTCACTCTAATTCGGATGGTTCACGATGTCAAATAATTCTTATACATATTTTATAAATTCATATATATGTATAATGTATTTATCTCAACTATTGAAGTAACATCGTTTTAACATCGCTATTATTGCTCTCACTTAATCTGTAATTCGTCTATGTGTTCTTTTACTACAGTTACATGAATTTATTGACATTTATTGACATTTAATTAAAGTATTATTATGCAAGTGTAAGCGCTAATAGAAAGGTCGTATGAGAAATTTGGTAGTATAGGTAGATCTGTGAAAGGTAACTTAGCTAGACGCTACAGAGAAATTAGCCGTACAAAATTAGAGCGTAGAAACCATGAAGAAAAAATTAACTAATCTCATTTTAATAACCGCCGCTTTTTTGGGGGCCTGGACAGTCAATGCCAATCCAGACATAGAAAAGGGCGAAAAGCTATTCCAAATGTGTGCTGCATGCCATGGGCAGTCGGGTGAAGGAAGTCAGAACCTAAATGCTCCTGCCAGCGCTGGTCAAAGTCAGTGGTATGTCAAACAACAACTCAATAATTTCCGGGCGAGCATTCGAGGATCTCATCCAGAAGATAGCTACGGTCGTCAAATGATACCAATGGCAACTATCCTAAAAGATGAGCAAGCAGTCATGGATGTCTCAAGCTTTATCGAGACTCTGCCCTTAACAACACCCAAGACAACACTAACTGCAGATCCTAGCTCGGGAAAGGCTTCTTACGGCATCTGCGCATCCTGCCATGGAACCTCTGGCGAAGGGATTGCAGCTCTTAATGCGCCGCGCCTGTCACATCAGCATGACTGGTACATAGTTCGACAACTTAAAAATTTCAAACAAGGCATTAGAGGCTCTCATGCCAAAGATCATTACGGGAGCCAGATGCGCAGTATGGCCCTCATTCTCGCCAGTGATAAACAAATCGATGAAGTCGCAGCTTATATCAGCACGCTCGAATGAATGAACGTAACATACTTAGAGCGCATCGAACCAAATCCCTCTAACCTAATAATATCAAAGGCTTGATAATATGGATTCTACGATAGACAGACGCACTCTTCTGCAAGGGTTAGGTGCTTTATCCTTAGCTAGTGCTACAGGAAGGCTGCATGCTAAATCTGGCTCAACAAATAATGGACCGGCTATAGACTTCTCTGACGACGTCGAAAACTTGCGAGCCTACGCAAAACTAGCAGGTACTGTCGAAGACGGTATGGTGCATTATTGGTATTCCGGCACAATCTATGGTTTTACTCCTGAAAAAACGGCGGCTATGGTGGGCTGGACAGGGCTACTTAAGATGGTCTGGCGTAATCTAGGGAATGGGTCTTTTCATTTCCGCAATTACGACCTTGCTTATTTTACTGAGCCCGGGAAAAGTGCCCGTATTGACCAATTCGTTAATCCTTTCACTGGAAAAATCAATCGTCCTATCGACGTAGTTGGGGGTCCGTTTGACGTTGTTTTATCACCCAAACAGTATCCCTGGATTATGTCAGGTAATGATATTTGGGTGACTGAGCCTAATTTCTTTAAGTATAAAAATAGACTAGACCCGCAAGAGTGGCCTCAAGCATCCAGCGGAGAATTGTTGAATATGCTTTATCTGGATGGCTTTCAAGGCAAGCTATCTGATATTCAAGACGAAAGTATTAAGAGCGCCGCTTCAACATTGAATATTCATCATGTCAATCCTTGGTACCCATTCTTTATGATGGGCCAACGCACCGGCGTCAATGTTTGGCATGGGCAAGGGAAAAAGGTTATGGAGTTGTCGGACATTTCACCAGAAGTACTTGCGTACGTAGAGGAAGTAAGCCCGGGATTTATTGAATCTGACCAACCTTGGCCAACCCGAACTGACAGTTACAAAGAGTATAAAGAGCAGCGTAAGCCAAGTAATAAATAGGCTCTCAAGCAATAATTCACTTTAGGCTTAAGATCAGTCTGCTGACTTAAGTTCTTCCTGTTCCTTGTGCCATTTCTCCGTTACATCTCGGATAATAGCTGATATCCCCAAAACCTTACTCTCTTGAAGAATAATGTTAACTGAAAACTCTATAGAAATGCGACGGCCGTCTTTATGGCAGGCTGGAACACAAAGCATCTTAGACTTATAAGCTGTCTTCCCCGTATCAATTACACGCTCATAACCGCGTTGGTGTCTTGCAAGAAATCGATCAGGGACAATAAGAGCCAGAGACGAACCAATAGCCTCATCAGCGGTATATCCAAAGATTGTCTCAGCACCCTTATTCCACAATCGAATGATTTCATCATTGTCAGCAAACAGGATACCTTCGGAAACGGACTCTACTACCTGACGATATAGGTTTCCCATTTTAGTATGGCTCCATGCAACATAGAAAGATCAAAGGTATCTTCAAGGCGGCTCCTAAGGAAGTATTTTCCAGTCTTCAATCAGCCCGCCCCCTGATTTAGTTCCTTCAGCATAGGTCACGTCAAGCCACATGACTCCTGAGTCCGTTAGAGGCCCTTCACCCCAAGCCCAGATGCTTTTTGGTGGTTGATTAATAAAAAAGTCCTGTGTGGCCACCACGATTTTACCTGGATCGTCCGGCCCAGAAGCATTCAAGATCTTGATATCTCCATACAGAACATACATAAACCTCTGCGCACTATCATAGTAGCTTCTCTCAGGCCCACCAGAATGATGCCAACCTGGAGGAGCATAACGAAGTTTGGCTCTAAACCCGCCGGCCATCCCGTCATATAGCCATTTTACCAATACTCCAGGTAACTCCGCATCTTCCTCCCACTCCATCACCTCTGGTGTGGCAGTCTGCTGATAATGGGGTTGATAGAACTGCTTAACTGTCTTCCAGTCATCCGTGTACATTGGACTATCGGGATCTAAAACATAGTTTTTACCCCCCTCAGCAAAAAGTAATTGTGTTGAACCAGGGGTGACGCGCTGCCTCTCCATTGCATCACTCCGATTACCATGGATACTAAACGCCGGTCGATACATCCAAGTTCCTTGTCGCATTTCGACAAGAGTCCCTTTTTTTTGATTAGGGGAAACAAACTCATAAAGAAGGAAATCACCATCAAGCACATAACCCCATTCTGCGAAGTTATGGTAATGACGATCTTTATTTACAGCATCCCAACCCGGTGAAAAATGGGTGTAAAATAAAATGGCACCACTCTTGTTGGTATAAAGAAGCTTCCCTTTTGTCGTCTGCTTGCTTCCCATTCGAAAACGTTCATCCCAAGGTAAGGAATTGACATCGACGATACCCAAGGGCACCCATTCTCTTTTGTCTTTGGCTTCAACATTGCCTGTTGCTAAAGTCCACAATAAGGTACAAACACAAACGGTTAGCACGACATTTTTCATTTCTTGGCCTCTTTCATAGTTCATAGGCTCTTAATCAATATAATTTTCAAACTGTGCATTAGAATATATGCTTTATCGTACTCTGGTCTTAAACAGCATATTCTGGAATTTCAGATCTGCCAGCCACTAAGCATATAACGGATTATCCTAACTTACATTGCTTGGCTCTTCTTTGTTCACAACCGCTCGCCACATAAAAGTTTGCTGCTTGTCCGATGCTTGCTCTCCGGTGAATTGATAGTGTAAAAACCCTATGAGAAGCGCAGTAAAGAAAGTGACAAGCCAAGCCAAGCCGATTACAAGATGTGTTGAAAAATCAACTCCGAATAGCTCCGTACTGTAACTGGCGCAGACACCAGTAATCTCACCTAGGATCAATGCCGGTATAACAGCCACTGGTGTCGCGCGTTTTACAAACATACCCAACACGAAAAGTGCCCCAAGAGGCCCAAGAAAACAATTGAATCCTTTTTGCGCCAAACTAATAATATCGCTGCCCTTAGACAGTTCATAAAGAACAATCGTGTACCCTACAACTAGCACCCCCATGCAGGCCGTCATGATACGTGCTCGTTTCAGTTCCAACTGACTGGCCTCCGATTTAGGGTCAAAGCGACGCATGAAATCGACCGTAAGAATAGTTGATGCGGAGTTGGCCCCTGAATCGATGGTCGACATGGCTGCCGCAAACAGCGCGGCCACGACTAATCCACGTAATCCACTGGGCATATAGATACTAATAAATTGTGGGAATACCGAGTCTTGGGCGACATTTCGGACAGATCTTATATCTGACAATATACCTGCGCTAGCGGGTAAATCGTACTGCTGAATAAAGTACATTAAAGAAATTCCGACACCCGCCAGGATAACGCCAAGTGCTAAAGCCGCAACGGCACTAATGACATAACTTATCCTCGCAGCTTTTACATTTCTAACCGTAAAATAGCGCTGCATAGCCATTTGGTTCGCACCATGGGTGCACACCATCCACATAAATAGGCTCAAACTAATCGAAAATACAGTCGATCGATTTCGCACGTCCCAGTCAAACCATTGTACTTCTTCGTGTTTATAGGTCTGGGATACCTCTATCCAGTCGCCTATATTCGAACCAGTCATCCATGCAACTGCACCCATGGTAAATAGAGCGCCAATAAGTAATACGAAGAACTGTATTACATCCGTCCAAATAACTGCACGAATTCCACCAAGAGTGGTATAAAAAATCGAAAATGCTCCCACCCCTAAAATGGTGGTATACACCGCTCCATCTGCATCGGTAACAAAAGGTAATATCGTTTCAATTCTGGTAATTTCCACTAGCGCCATCGAGGCAGTTAACACGACGACGGAAATCCAACCAAAAATCAGGAGTAAGCAGAATATTGCTGCCAGAGCACGCACCGAATAGTTAAACCTTTTCTCAAGATACTCATAGGCACTAGTAAGGCGAAGGCGCATGAAAAACGGAATCCAAACAAAACAGACGACTATTAGAATAAGAGGCAGCGGTAGCTGTCGAGTAAGAAAGGTCAACCCGGTTCTGAACATCTCTCCAGGCTGACCAAGATATAGGATTGTTGACATGACTGATGCGAATAAACTGATGCCAACAGCCCAAGCAGGTAAGTCTCTCCCACCGACAAAAAAGTCTTCTGTCGATCGCTGTTTGCGGGCTATTCTTAAGCCCATATATAACATCACAAGTAGATAGATGCCTATCACAGTCACATCGACAAGTGTTAGACCACCTTGGTTATTAGCAACAATAGTCATTTCTCCTCACTTATATTATTAATGTTTTGGTTAGGATTTATGTGTACTTAAATGATGACTACCCCAACTTACTCATCAAGATTGATCCATCATTTCAGCGCATACATGTTTGTTGAAAAGAATCATTGTCGTTAGAAAGCAGGTTTAAATTAACTTAAAAGTTAGCCCAAAGCAGATTTCTAATTCCCCATGAATTGATCAAACTCTTCATACTTGACAAGATTTCCATTGTGAGACCCCACCAACGTCTCAACATCAAGCTGATAAAGCTGGACCGCGTCATATAACTCTATCGTCGATTTCGGCTGTTTTTTTGGTGGAATTCGCCTAGCAGCGGGCGCATACCTAGCCAGAGCCCCCACATATAAGTCCCCGCTATAAAGTACCTTCTCCTTCTCCACCATCACCATCACCATGTCTGTGGTGTGCCCATTTTCTACTGGGTAAATCACCACAGGACGAACTTCATCTTTAATTTCAAATGCTTGAGTAGAGTCTACAGCTACTACCGACCCTTCTCTTGGATTACGGTCTAGCGCATCAGGTAAAATCTTAGAAACAGGACGACTAACCACCTTTTCATAAAAATCTTTGGCCCTTTCATGGACCACAAGCTTAGCGCCAGCAGCCACATAGGGCCGCACACCACCGCCATGATCCATGTGCGCGTGTGTAGCCACAACATGTGTAATCGGTTTACCTGGTATATTCTGGCTGATCCAGTCAATGATTGCTTCACCCTTTAGGTCGAAAAAACCAGGTTCAACTACCACCACTCCGTTGGTTTGCTCAACCACCATTACATAAATAACATCAGAGGGTGTTGCATCTAAGAGAAATATGCCCGGTGCAATTTTTTTTGCCTCAATTTGGGGGCGACCAAGTGCTTTTTCTGGCGACCCTGCATGAGCTAGCGACTGCACAATCTGGCTTACTCTTGCTCCTCGAAAGGCTAATTCTTCATCATGTTCATACGTAACACCTTCAGGCGGGGCAAAAGTGGCGCTATCAAACATTTTGTTAACCTGCACGGTTGACCGAGTCACCTCTAAAGCAGGCACACCTGCAACTGACATACGGACAAGTGTAGGGAAATAAATATCACCAAACTTCTTCCAATCGAAATAAGAAACTTCTATTGGCACGTCTCCTAATACTACGTCGTATTCCACGGTATAAAGTTTAGTGATATGTCCACTGATGGGATCAACTACAAGACTAATAGGATAAATGTCGTCCTTAATTACCAATTGTTCATAAGTATCAATATTAATTTCAGTAGACGTCTGCCACCGCTCCAGCCAATCAGAATCAACCTCGTAATCGAAGATCGCTTCTTCAAAAAATTTGGTGGAAAGCCAATTGTCTAACCATCGCTGATTACTCACGATCACCCTTTTCCCACTCGCTCTATCGCGGGAAAAAGACACGGGGAATACCTCATCTTCAGTCAATCGCGCCCCAAATAACATGGAGTTGACTGACGTTTTTAAGATTAAAGATGGGTCAGCAATAATGTCTTTTAAAATAATATGCGGATTTAATAATTTCTCCGTCTTCAAACTCACAGCACGCCGATCTGACTTCATCGGTTTTTTTACGCCAGGGGGCTTCTCTTGATAAAAATCATCCCACCCCATTAAATAAGCGGAGTCACTTTTAATAAGTTCGGTTACGTTGCGCTCAATACGGTAATGATTGGCATGAACAAAATCTAATCTCAGGTTTGTTTGGGATAGATCATATGAGACCTCCACTGTCGAAGTGACTCCTCGAAATAATCCGACACCTGGCTCTGGACCCTGACCCATTAAATATCGATCTCTAGAGCTTTCGATATAGAACCCCTGCAACCCCAAAAGCGCCTCACGCCCCCCAACGCCTTTATAAACTTTATCAAGTAAATCTGGGTTTATATCCTTGCTATTTTTTGATTCTGAAATGGCCATAAGACCTTCTGTTTGATCACAAGAGGTCAATAAAAACAACGAGATTGATAACCATAAATAACGAAAAGACCTGCAGGGAGTCGCAAGCAACGAGATTTTACTCTTGGTAACCCCGCAACGATTTGGGCGCTTTGTATTATTCATTAATTTACTCTCCACTCATCTTTTAAGTCTCAATTACACTACGAAGAAATCGGAACATCAATCTGACTTGACGAAAACCTATTATCACGTTAAGTCTGCGGTTAGTTTCAGATCAGCCATCGGCGATCAGTCTGTTACTCAAAAAGATTAATTAAATCAAACTCTATCGACTAAAGCATACGCCCGCTTCTTGTATTGCCTCTGGCCGACAACAAATAATGTAATGCTTGTGAGAAAAGAGTTAAGATGCCCACCAGACTCATTTAAATATTCAGTGGAACTCTAAGTTGGTCCAACATACTTGTCAAATAATTCTTATATATAATTTACAAATTCATATAGATGAATTATTATTTTTAAATAAAATATAAAAAGAATACCTCTATGAGTAAAGATGTTGTTAAATCCGTAGGCCGTGTATTTAGCGTTTTAGAGCTTTTCAAGACTCATCAAAAACCATTGACAGCAACGGAGGTGTGCAACTATCTTGATTATCCTAAATCAAGTGCAGACGCCCTCCTAAAGAGTCTAGTGAGCCTTGGTTACCTCACGCTCGACATAAACACCACGAAATACTTCGTCTCTTTAAGAGTTACCAAGCTCGGTGATTGGCTTCCAGAATTATTTGGCGCTAGTAGTGATGCACTGCAAATCCTTGATCATATCCACAAAGCGCTTGGAGAGACCGTAACACTATCAATGCCAAACGGTATGCATATGCAGCTTATTACGGTCATCACTGGTACCTTTCCAATCTCACTAAGTTTTCAGCAAGGCACTAAACTACCTCTTTTCACAACGGGAATAGGCATTGTACAACTTGCTACGAGAAGTGATGAAGAGATCGCCAAAGCGTTGAAGCGAGCGAATCGTCGAGCCACGAATGCTCAGCAGAGAGTCAATCTCAAAGACCTAATGGTTAATATAGAATTGACTCGAACTAAAGGTTATTGCGAAGCGTACGACCGCTTTGTTCCTGACACTGGCGCTATTGCAATGGCGCTGCCGGGAATCTCCTCAGAAAGCTCTCTTGTTGTGGCCGTGGGTGGCCTCTCAGATCGAATCAAAAAGAATGAAGATAAAATAATTCGAGAAATGCGGCAGGCAATACGACACTTCAAGAAACACTGACTAAGCACACTTGCTATTAACATAGCTCACTGCGTTACAGCCTAATCATACCTTTTTTAAAACCTTAAATCATGCAAAGAAAAATCGGTTTTTGTTGAATAAATGAAACTAAACCAGTAGCATTGCAAGCGTATACATTTTTCGAGCGTTATCCACGTACGAGAACTGTAGCCACCAACTTTCCGGCGTAACCCTTAATGACGACTAAACGAAGAAATAACTCTCAAGACGTAGCTGACCTAGCTCGAGTATCGCAGGCGTCAGTCTCTAGGGCTTTCACGTTAGGGGCGAGTATTTCCGCAAAAACCAAGATGAAGATTTTAGCGGCTGCTGCAAAGTTAGATTATCAACCAAATATTATCGCTCGTAGCCTATCCAAAAGTCAGTCTGGACTAGTGGGAATATTGTTTGCTAACTGGGATCATCCTAAGGCGGCCGAAATACTTAAGGGCTTGTGCGAAGCAATCACAGAGAAGGGATTTAAGCCTGTTGTTCAATCGGCCAACACTACAGAATCTGTGGATAAGGCCTTTAATGATTTCCTAAGTTATCAGGTAGATGGCGTCATAGTTTTTTCGATGTCACCTTCAGCAAACATGTCTGCTTTGTGCTTCAGAAGCAATATACCTATTGTGTTACTTAACCACTCGACTCCAGGAATCAATGCTTCAGTTGTTACCATAGATTCAACAAAAGTTGGGCGTCAAATTGGGAATGCTGTACTCGAGCGATGCTATAAACGAATAACCATCATTAGCTCTGACGCTCACAGCCAAGTGTTCTCCGGTATAAGCGATGCTCTTGCTGAGACTGTTAGTCAGGCCGCGGGGACTGAGATCATATCTCAACTCACCGGCATTCATGGTTATGAGGCCGGCTTTCAGGCAATTATTGATCTCTGGGCGGAGGTTATTAAGCCTGATGTTATTGTGTGCACATCAGACTACACCGCCCTAGGTATACTCGCAGGATGTCGTCACAAGCTTGGCATCAGGGTTCCAGAGGATCTCTGCGTAATAGGACTGGGGGATATTCCGGCCTCCGGATGGAAAGATCATGATTTGTCGACCATAAAAATACCACATGATGAACTTGTGAAAAAAACTGTAACGACTCTGATATCCAAAATTGAGACTCAATCCATGGAACCGGAAAACCTCAAGCTAGAGGCTAAATTGATTCTTAGAGGAACTATTAAAAACCTCTAAATAGCTGGCTAGGGAAAAATTTTAATTCATTTCTATTTTAAAAGGAGAACATAATGAAGACAGGATCTAATGGGCTATCTTATCCATTTGAGAACCGCCCCACTCCTGGCGAAATTATTGAGGTAGGCCCGGGTATATATTGGGTGCGCATGCCTCTGCCTATCAGTTTGAATCACATTAATTTGTGGCTATTAGAAGAGCAAGATGGCTGGACCATGATCGACACCGGCATGGCTACAGAGGACACTAAGGTGCTATGGGAAGAAATTTTTAAACGTTACTTTAGCGCCAAACCAGTAAAGAGAGTCATTGTTACGCACATGCACCTAGATCACTTAGGTCTCGCCGGATGGTTGGTGGATAAATGGGGAGTCGAGCTCTATATGTCACGTGCAGAATATCTGACGAGCAGAGTCATAGCGGCTGAAATCAGCAGTGAACCACCTGAAAGTACTGTGGATTTCTTCAGAGCAGCGGGGATTGATGATGTGGCCTTAAATGAATTTAAGGCACGATTTCGTAGTCGTAGTGACTTTGTGTCACCTTTACCTACTGCCTACAAAAGGCTTGTGGACAATCAGAATCTTCAGATAGGGTCTCACCAATGGACCGTTATTGTCGGCGAGGGACATTCACCCGAGCATGTCTGTCTGCTCTGTAAATCACTTAATATAATGATTGCTGGCGATCAAATTTTACCGCGCATCTCTCCCAACATTAGTGTGCGCCCCAATGAGCCTGACGCCAACCCACTCCAAGATTGGTTGCGAAGCTGTGAGTATTTTAAAAATAAACTCGATGAAGACGTTCTTATCTTGCCTTCTCATGGAGACCCATTTTATGGAGCGCATCTTCGCCTTCAGGAGATGATCGATGAGCACAAAGTTGGTCTTAAAAAACTCTACGATTTTTGCTCAGAATCGCGCTCGGTCACCGATGTGTTTCCAGTATTGTTCAAAAGCAAGATTAACAGCGGCAATATGGTGATTGGCGTTGGAGAGGCGCTTGCTCATCTCAATCATCTTGTGGCTTCAGAAGACTTAAAGCTCGATACTACTAGTGGCATTGCAAGATACAAACAAACTTAACTTTAACTTTACAGAGACAAACCCCAAACAAACCCGAGCATAGCAGCGTCTTAGTATGCTTAACGCTTTATAGAGTTTTTATTTATCATCTGATAAACTAATTCCACATGAAGCATGTAATAAAAATAACACGTTATATTAATCTAGGAATTTATATTGAACGCTAAAACTAACACTAATAGGCGCTTGTCACCAGAAGATCGGGAACAACAGATCCTAGAGGGCGCTGTTAAGTTTTTCGCAGAAAAAGGGTTCTCCGGTCAAACGAGAGAATTAGCGCTGCAGCTTGGCATTACCCAGCCATTACTTTACCGTTATTTTCCGACAAAACGCTCTTTAATAGAACGCGTTTTTGAAGAGGCCTATATTAATAAGCTCGACCCTGAGTGGTCCGTAGCCTTAACTGACCGCAGCCAGTCACTGCATAAAAGATTATGTACCTTTTACTGTAACTATTCTGAAGCTACCTATCGCAATGAGTGGATTCGTATCTATATGTTCTCCGCTCTCATGGAAGAACCCCTAAATAGGCATTACATAGGACTAGTTGAGGAACAAATTCTTACTCCGATTTGCATTGAACTAAGAGATTATTGTGGCTTACCTAAAGTGGACATCTCCCCAATCAGCCAAATTGAACTAGACCATATTTGGGTGATGCATGGCGGTTTGTTCTATCACGCCATCCGAAAGCACATATATCGCAGTCGAGTCAGCAATGATTTCGAAGAAATTGTTTCACGTGCTGTGAGTACCATGCTTGAAGGCAGTAAAGCAGCTCAATCATAGGGATTAATAAGATGCCAGCACCAACGCATTTAAAAAACGATCATCTTCAAAACGTTGGCATAATTGGTCTTGGAATAATGGGCTCGGCCATAGCTAGCCACCTTGTTACTGCGGGGTATCAAACCTTTGGCTACGACCCTGATGAAAGATGCAGTGAAGAAGCGGCGTCAATAGGGGTAATGACACAAACTAGTGCTTTAGAAGTCGCCAAGCGTTCAGATCTAATATTACTGAGCCTACCTCATGACCAAGCTTTAAATGAAACAGTATCCCATATCCTCAATAGCCCAGATGTTACGCGTTTAAAACCAATACTAATTGACCTTAGTACGCTTAATCTTGCAGTAAAGAAACGCAATCATGACAGCCTTGCTGATGCCGGCATCAAATTCTTTGATTGCCCCATAAGTGGCACAGGCGCGCAAGCAAAGACAGGCGATATAGTTGTATACGCAAGTGGGGAGGCAGACACCTACCATTCTTTGATTCCGCTTTTCAATTGCTTTGCGCGACGTGTCTTTTATATAGGAAAATTTGGGCAAGGCACTAAAATGAAGATAGCCGCTAATCTGTTAGTGGCTATCCATAACGTTGCTACCGCTGAAGCGCTCACACTAGCTATTAATAGCGGTTTAGATGCAGAGATGTTCTGTGAAGTTATTGCCTCTGGAGCAGGCAACTCGAGGATTTTTGAGTTGCGAAGCCCACTGATGGCAAAGGGTACTTATACACCACCCACGATGAAGTTAGCGACATGGGAAAAAGATATGGCGATTATCAAGCAATTTGCTGAAGAGATGGGAGTGTCTACACCCCTTTTTACAGCAACATCACCTATCTATGAAGCTGCTATACAACAAGGTCTTGGAGAACAAGACACTGCCGCTGTTTTCGCTGTTTTGCAAAATATGACTAAACCCAGCCAATCATCAATAAGCAGCGGATAGCGAGGATTTGTTCATGAAAACGCAGGCATTGCCAGTCAATACATATAAATATTTTACTCGATAGGTGCACGGTTATGACAACCCAGAGTTCAACAAAAAGTTCTCGTCCTGAGGCGATATGGCCAGGCCTCGAAGCGGGCGTTCCAAAACCACTAATGCCTTATAGCCCGGCCATTAAAGCGGGTGGCTGGGTATTTATTGCAGGTCAACTTGCCAGTGATATGAAGACTGGTTTAGCACCAGAAATACGGCAAAAAAACCGTTTTTTGGAAGGTAAGCTTGCTCTTGAATCAGACTATGTCCTTGGTAATTTAGCCGATACCATTAAGGCTGCCGGGTGCGATATTGACAAAGATATGGTACGAATTTGGCAGTATTTTGCGACTAATCACCCGACTGTAGCGGAATTTGAGCAAGGAAATAATTGGCCAAAAATAAGCATTGAACCCTATCTAAGATCGAGGCAAAAGTTCGTTAGCAACTGCCCACCATCCTCAAGTGTCGGCTGTAGCGAGCTCATGTGGCGAGACACTCAACTCGAGGTGGATATGATCTGCTTCGATGATGATCATGAAACTAAGACTTATGGGGTTCCGAGCGGAATGACCCTACCACCAGGCTCACATACGCCGGCTCTACGAAGAGGTGACTGGGTATTCTTGTCTGCCGAGTCAGCACTGGACTGGGATGGCACTAACCCAGATTTGGCTCGTATGGGAGAATCTAGTAAATCAACAATGTGGTTTGGGTCAACCGTCGCCAAGCAGACAGAATACACGCTAGAAAAACTTGCGCGAATAGCCGAGACAGCTGGAACCTGTTTAGAACAAGCCGTGAAGGCAGAAGTTTATATCGGCCACCCTCGTGACTTTGCCGCGATGGATGAGGTTTGGAAGCATTGGTTTCCAAACAATCCTCCCGCCCGAGTTGTAGTCCCATACATGGGAATGGGCATCCGTGGAAGCAGAGTAGAGATTGCACTTACCTTGCTCGCTAACGATGCGACATTAACCAAACAAACCATCGAAACTAATGACGCGCCTAAACAACCTGGTCATGAGCCCCAAGCGGTTAAAGCAGGAAACTTCCTATTCTTTAGCACGCAGATGGCATTTGATTCTTCAGGGGTGCTTGCAGAGGGCATGATCCGTCATCCCAATGCCCCTTGGTATGGATCTCCAGGTCAAAATCAAATGCGCTATATGATGAAAAATGTAAATAGTATCTGTGAAGCTGCTGGGACGTCTGTCGACAACATCGTACGTCGAGTTTGCTTTCACAACGACTTACAGTGGTTTTCCGACTCCATTCAAGAATGGGCGAGTTACTTTCCTGGAGACCGGCCGGTATCCACAACTATTGGTATTGCTGGTGGCCCGATGGTCGTTGAGGGCGCAAACACGCTACTTGACCTAATCGCCTATGTGCCCGACTAAACTAACAAACAGGTAATTTCAAATGATATCAATAGGTTTTCTTGGTTTGGGGAAAATGGGTTCAGTTATGGCTCCATTGATTCTTGAGGCTGGGTATGGTCTTTCAGTATGGAACCGTAGTCCTGAAAAAGCCGACCATATCGTTGGTTTAGGCGCCAAAAAGGTATTAACCCCGGCCGAGTTAGCCAACACAACAGATATAGTCATTTCTATGCTCACAGATGATGCCGCCATTCGCGCTGTTTATGAGGGGCCAGAGGGATTACTTAGCGTCCCGGTTAATGGAAAGCTATTTATTGATATGAGTACATTGCGGCCCCCTACTGTTCATCATCTTGCCCAACAAGTGTCCACAGCGGGTGCTAGCTTCGTCGATGCACCGGTGTCCGGAACCGTCGCACCAGCTAAACTTGGGAAACTCCTCGTTCTTTGTGGAGCAAGCAAAGACGACTTCGAACGTGCGCAGCCAATACTTGAGATTTTCGGTCGTCGTATTATTCATGCTGGGCCGGTGGGCCAAGGAACCCTACTTAAGCTAGTGGTCAATCTTCCTCTAGCGGTTTACTGGGGCTCTCTTGCAGAAGCTATCGCCATGGGGAACCAAGGCGGTCTGGATCTAAAATTGATGTTAGATGCCATTCAAGATAGTTCAGCGGCACTGGCGGTTTTAGGCCTTAAAGTACCGACTATTTTAGGTCAATCTGGACCAGTTGCTTTCGATGTCGCGAGTATGAAAAAAGATTTACTGTCGATGCTCGATACCGGTGAAAAATCCGGCGTTCCAATGCCTGCCACCAATGGCGTTCTAGATACTTATTCAGCTACCTTAGACGGTGGGTTTGGGGACGCCGATGCGGTCGAAATTATTCGTTTTATGACGGAAAAAATGACGCAACCTAATTAAGTTAAAAAATAAAGAAGAGTATCCATGATCAATTCACAGATTAAAGACAATATGCGCATTGACTGGGATGTCCCCATAAAAATGGACGATGGCCTAATACTGCGGGCTGACGTATTTCGTCCAATACAAGAAGGCGAGTACCCAGTCATATTAACTCACGGACCCTATGCTAAAGGCCTGTCATTCCAAGAAGGTTATCCTAGCGCATGGCAACGTATGGTTGATGAGCATCCTGATGTTCCCGCTGGCTCAACCAATAAATATCAAAATTGGGAGGTTGTAGATCCTGAAAAATGGGTTCCTGACGGTTATGTTTGTGTTCGTGTGGACTCAAGGGGCTGCGGCGCATCCCCGGGTTATGTTGATCACTTCTCACCGCGGGAAACCCAAGATTATGCTCAATGTATCGAATGGGCAGGTGTTCAATCATGGAGCAATGGCAAAGTTGGATTAAATGGGGTGTCTTACTATGGCATCAATGCCTGGCAAGTCGCTTCTTTGCAACCTGCACACCTCGCCGCAATGTGCGTTTGGGAAGGCGGCTCTGACTGGTATCGCGACATGACCCATCACGGCGGAATACTGAACACATTTTGGGCTAACTGGTACGACATGCAGGTCAAAAATGTTCAGCATGGTCTCGCCGAACGAGGGCCGAAAAGCAAAGTGACTGGTGAGTTAATTTGCGGTACGACGGGTCTAACAGACGAAGAACTTACTCATAATCGCTGTGATTTTGGAGAGGATATTCTGGCTCATCCACTGGACGATGAGTATCACAAACAGCGGTCCGCAGTCTGGTCAAAAATAACGACTCCCCTGTTAACCGCGGCCAACTGGGGAGGCCAAGGTTTGCACCCCAGAGGCAACTTCGAGGGATTTATGCGAGCGGCATCTAGTCAAAAATGGCTTGAGGCTCACGGCCTTGAGCATTGGACAGAGTTTTATACCGACTATGGTATTGCATTGCAAAAACGCTTTTTTGGTCATTTTCTAAAGGGTGAAGATAACGGTTGGCTAGATCAGCCTCCTGTTCAATTACAAGTCCGCAAGACAAATGGTTTTGAACAACGAACCGAAGATAATTGGCCCATTCCAAGAACGCAGTGGACGCAATTTTATCTTGATTCAGACAATACCTCTCTCTCTCTAAGTCCTCCGATGAAGCGATCGACAATGACTTTTAGTGCCACAGGAGAGGGCATCACTTTTATGTCAGCTCCACTTGATAATGACACGGAGATTACAGGACCCAGCGCTATCAAGTTTATCATTTCATCATCAACGCCCGATGCTGATCTCTTTGTTATTTTACGCGTGTTTTCCCCGGAGGGAGACGAGGTAGTATTCCAAGGTGCCATAGACCCGCACACTCCGATTGGCCAAGGCTGGTTACGAGCATCTCATCGCAAATTAGATCGAAATTTATCAAAGCCGTGGCGACCTTATCATGCGCATGATGAAAACCAACCACTCTCTCCTGGGGAAAAGGTCCATCTAGACATTGAGATATGGCCAACATCGATTGTTGTGCCTGCGGGGTTTCAGATTGGTGTTACAGTCAGGGGGCGAGACTATGAATATCCCCATGCGAGTGGTCAACGGCAATCTAACTTCAAAAATGAGCTCCGCGGCTGCGGTCCTTTTTTACATGATGACCCTCGAGACAGACCGCCAGAGATCTTCAATGGGGAAACAAGTATTCATATCGACCCTGAACAAGCGCCTTATCTCTTACTGCCAATTATTCCATGATTGAGACGCTGACTTATGTTTTTGATTCGACCTCAAGACAAGCACATCAACAATATACGTAATCAGGCGCTACCTACGTCAGTTCGCTAACCTATAAACTCAATCATACCCAGTTGTATCTACTTCGCATGCGAACAAATCGTTCAACATTGACTTCCTTTATTAGCGTTTGCTGGAGGGCATCTAAGTTTTTTACAGCTTCATGCCGATCAACAGAAACGTGTTCGCCATCCTTAATAATCGCCCGCCCCTTCACCATCACTCTGCTAATAGCCTCTGGACTCGGTCCATTACCGTAGACAAGATTGGGAATGATGGCGGCGGGAGGGGAGAGTTGCGTTTCCCCTCGACGATCAATCATTACTACATCGGCGTCTTTCCCTGCTTCTAAGGAGCCTATGCGGTCATCCATCATCAATGCCTTGGCACCACCAATCGTGGCTAACTCAAGAGCCTGCTCGGCGCTTCCCCAAAGGACCTCTTCTCCTGTCCAGGCAGACGTTGAATCTCCGGACCGACGTCGATATTCATCGCCTAAACGCTGCCCTGTTAAAAAGCTCCTCATCGCTGTCCACAAATCATGGCCGTAGGCAACCACCGGGCCGTCTAATCCCAACCCACAGGTGACGTCACGTTCTAAGAACTGGCGCGCATCAAAGCTGACTAAACCAAGCACCTGCTCCATGTCTGGCACAAGCGCAATAGTGGCTCCACAGTCTCTGATCAACTCAGCTTCACCAGGTCGCAAATTCTGCGCATGAGCGGCAATGACATTGGGCCCAAGAATGCCCGCATCGGCCAACCACTCAAAAGAACCGCCCTTCCAGCCTCGTCGATCGGCTAAATATTTCTGATCGAACACTGCGGGAGCATGGATATCAAACTGACGATCATTTTCGTCAGTCCACTCCCAGAGAGCCTTGAGATGATCTGGCTCACAATAGGTAATACCGATGGTTGAAGCAGTGACGGTAGTGAAATCATCTTCCCACTTTTTCTTAACACGCTCAGTCTCTGAAAGAGCAGTATCCAAATTCTCACGGAAAGGCTCAGGCACTGCATCTTGATCATTGATAGTGAGTCTCGCCATTCGACAGCGGATACCCGAATCTCGAACCGCTCTAAGAACACCATCGATAGAATCTTTATGCACATGCGTAAAATGATCATCTGCGGTTGTTGTTACTCCGCGACGCACCAAATCAAGAATGGGAGGCATTGCAGACACATAGGACCTTTCTTCATCGCAGGCTCCGGTCATTGGGTAATAAAACCCAAAAAAACGTTCTTCAAACGTGGTTCCCTCGGCCATACCGCGCATACATCCTTGGACTAAATGCCCATGCACATTGACTAGTCCAGGAATAATGATGTTTCCATCTCCACCTAGCTCTTCCTGCCCAACATAGTCGCAGTCATTACAATCACCTACACCAACAATCAGTCCATCAGTGATGGCTACATACCCATTGGTGAATACGTTGCGGTCGATGTCCATGCTAACAACCATGCCCCGCAATAAGGAGTCACATTTTTTCAACTTAATTTCCTCGTTTTCGTTCTCTTTCTCAGTCTATAGCCGCAAAAGGCTCTATAAGAATAATGCCAATTTTTCATTTTTGCAAGCGTATACATTTTTAGTAAATAAAAACAAATCTTTTATTAGACTTCGTTTAAATTGCAACAAATTATTATACTTGCTGTATCTATATGTAATCTTGCAAGGCTATTCAGGTTTCTTTTGGTCCTATAAATTCATCCTAACCTAGATACCACGAAAGCCTTTAGGTAAGCCTGCGTTAGGCGTAAATCCATACAAAGATTCATTAGGCAGCGCGTCACTTAAAATACCTCTGACCTCTAAGAGCAAAGGTAGACTAATGCCCGTACTTAAACCCATGGCTTCTAGCATGAAAACCAGATCTTCCGTCACAATATTACCACTCGCGCCTGGGGCAGCTGGACAACCGCCGAGCCCACCAAGAGAGCTATCGATAGTAGTAATCCCCTCTTCAAGAGCTGCAAGAGCATTGGCAAGTCCCAAACCATAGGTGTTATGTAAATGAACGCCTGTGAGGTTTTTATCGCCTACTACTTGCTTGATGGACCTTACCAAACGCTTCACCTGAGCCGGATTTCCATAACCAGTGGTATCAGAGAGTCCAACTTCATCACAACCCGCCTCCATGGCTCGCTCTGCAAGCCTGAGTACTTTATCTTCACTAATAGCACCCTCTATGGAACAACCAAATGCTGTTGATAATCCGACTTCGAAATGAGGTTGCTGATGGCTAGGTAAACTTTTTACCATGTCGGCAATAGACTTGATTTCGTCCAACATCTGAGTATGTGTTTTGTTTAAATTGCGCTGACTATGGGTCTCACTAACTGAAAGTGGAATCGACATCTTATGAACACCGCTTGCTACAGCATCAACCGCACCACGATAATTTGGAATCAATGCAGCAATAGTAAGACCTTCGATTTGTTTACAGTACGCAACCAACTCTGCAGTATCCGCGAGCTGGGGCATCAATTTGGCGGGGACAAAAGAGCCGACTTCTATTTCTCGCACGCCGGCCATAGCTTGCGCATGGATCCACCTTTTTTTTTCAGTGGTTGGCATTATTGATTGGATGTTCTGCAACCCATCTCTTGGCCCAACTTCACTAATTAAAATATCTGGATCGGTCATTCTCTATTCCTGAGTCACGTAAAGAGTAGTTTGATCTATATAATTTTATATTGATCTATTATTATATCATTACTACAATTAAATATCAGACTTTGTCTTCAATTTGAGCACTTACACTTACCGAGAACAACATTATGAGTCAGGCCGAAGATCTACCATTATCCCACATCAAAGTGATTGAATTTTCGCATATGGTTATGGGGCCATCTGCATCAGCTGTTCTTGCAGACCTTGGCGCTGATGTCATTAAAATAGAACCCATAGGGGGAGATAATACACGTCGACTGCGAGGATCAGGTGCCGGTTACTTTGCTATGTACAACCGCAATAAGCGCAGTATCTGTATTGATCTAAAGTCAAAACGTGGCAACGCATTAGCCAAAAAACTCATTAGCGACGCAGATATCTTAATAGAGAACTTTAGACCTGGTGCTATGGATAAACTGGGCTATGGGTATGCTGATCTTGTAAAAGACAATGAACAGCTAATTTATTGTTCAGCTCGAGGTTTTCTTAATGGTCCTTATGAACATCGTACGGCTCTTGATGAAGTCGCTCAAATGATGGGAGGTCTAGCTTATATGACTGGATTGCCAAATCGCCCAATGCGCGCTGGAGCGTCCGTCATCGATGTAATGGGCGGTATGTTTGGAGTAATCGGTATTCTTGCAGCTCTAGAGATGCGCAAAATCCACGGTAAAGGGCAGCAAGTCGCAAGCTCCCTTTTTGAAAGCACTGTTTTTCTGATGGGCCAACATATGGCTCAAGAAGTCGTTATGGGCGAACCCGTCAAACCAATGTCTATTCGTACCTCAGCATGGGCGATTTACGATATCTTTAATACTAAAGACGATCAACAAGTTTTTGTTGCCGTTGTCAGTGATACGCAATGGTTGATGTTTTGCAAAGAGTTTAATCTTGCAGAATTTGCGGCTGATGCAAGTCTAGCCGTCAACAATGATCGGGTCGCCCATCGCGACAGAATCCTCCCCGCTGTACAAGAAATTTTCCTAACGCTCAACAAATCGGATTTAATGGAACAGCTCGAGAACTGCGGCCTTCCATTCGCAGGAGTTGGCACGCCTTCTGACTTATTTTCCGACCCCCACCTACTTGAGTCTGGGGGGCTTTTAGATGTAAAACTTCCCAGCGGTGAAACCACTAAACTACCTGGAATACCTATTCAAATGTCTGGTAAGCGCTTCAATATTAGAAAAAACGTGCCTTTACAAGGAGAGCATACCCTCGAAATTCTCGAAAATGCCGGCTTTACCGCTAAAGAAATAGAAGAGTTTTTGCAAGATGGGATTATCGAAAGACTTGAAGATAATTCTTAAATCATCAGTAAAATATCAGGGCCCTATTTACCTTAAATAGGCCCAAGGCCGCTTGCTGTGATCAGTCGTTTTAAAGGCATTGATGGCATCATTCAACTTCATCGTAACGTCTATTGCATCTAGGCCTTCAAGCAACATCACCCGATCACCTGCCGGCAACTCAAAAGGGTATATGCCGCCATCTGGTCCAGTCACATGACAGCCTTCAAGGTCGATATTTAAAGGGCTTCCTTGAGGATTTGATGCCACCTGATCGGCGAGGACAGTTATTGTTTTTTCATCTAGAACAATGGGTAGCAATCCATTTCTAATACAATTGGTAAAGAAAATAGCGCCAAAACTTGGCGCTATAATGGCCCGTATCCCATAATCAACCAACGCCCAAACAGCAAACTCTCGTGACGAACCACACCCCATATTCCGACCCGCTAGTAAGACCGTCGCGCTGAGATACTCCTCTTGATTAAGTATAAATTCCGGATTTAGCTTTTCTTTGTCTGTCCCTCGATCAAGAAAACGCCAGTTAGCAAACAAGCTCTTACCAAGGCCCATCTTAGAAACGGTCTTCATCTCACGAGACGGCATAATCGCATCTGTATCGATATTAATCTTTAACAAAGGTGCCGCTATGCCTAAATGGGTATTGAATTTTTTCACGTCGAATGCTCTAGTTTTCGCACATCGGTAATTGTGCCATTCAACGCCGAGGCCGCTACCGTTGCCGGACTGGCGAGGTGAGATCGACATTTCGGTCCTTGACGTCCTTCAAAATTCCGATTAGTGCTCGTAATCACCCGCTCGCCCGATAGGAAGCCCTCGCCACCGGCGTAAAAGCACATTGAACATCCAGACTCACGCCACTCAAATCCCGCATCTAAGAATATGCGGTCTAGACCTTCCTTTTCGGCAGCCAGTTTCACCTGAGTAGAACCTGGCACACAGATGGCGCGAACATTGGCAGAGACTTTACGTCCTTTAAGGATATCTGCCGCAATCCGTAAGTCGCTGAGTCTGCTATTGGTGCAGGACCCTATAAAGGCTGCCTGTATAGGCAAACCTTCGATCGACTGGCCAGACTCTAAGCCCATGTAGTTTAGGGCTTGCTCCATGGAGCGGCGAGAGTCTGAATCACCAGAGATTAGAGCAGGTACTTGACCGTCTATGGAAATAGCATGTTGCGGGCTCGTCCCCCAAGTAACCGTAGGCGCTATATCCGCACAATCAATGATGATTTCTCGATCAAAGTGCGCTCCTTGGTCGGTGGCAAGCGTCGACCAATACTCCATCGCCTGCTCCCATAATTCATCCACCGGTGCATACGGTCGACCTTTCAGATATTCAAAGACTTTGGTATCTGGTGCGATAATTCCCGTGAAAGCGGAGAATTCTACTGCCATGTTACACAACGTCAAGCGTGCCTCGACATCTAAACTCTCCACCATGGGACCCGCAAATTCCACAGCATATCCAGAACCCCCAGCGGCAGAGTGCAGCGCAATTAAGTGTAAAATCATATCCTTCGCGGTCACGGAGGACTGTTTTTCGCCCGTGAAAATTACCCGCATTTGCTTAGGCTTGGTGAATTTCAGTGTCTCAGTAACCAAAGCATGCTCACATTCACTTGAGCCTACGCCCGTAGCAAGCGCGCCGATTCCACCTAAAGTGCAGGTATGGCTATCTGGGCAAATCATGGTGCATCCAGGAAGCGCTATACCTTGCTCGGTAGAAACTACATGAGAAATACCTTGGCGAACATCACCTAAATCAAACAGCGTGATATTCTCTTTTAATGATAAGTCACGGGTGACCTTAATGAATTCGGTACCTCCCGGCATCGTGGTTTGATCAGTCCTTCCGGGAAAGGTATCGACAATGTGATCCATGGTGCAAAATACATGTAAGGGATTTTTAATTTTACGCCCACTGGCCTCAAGGCTTGCCAAGGCTGCACTTCCCGTCCGCTCATGCAGAAAGATACGATCAATATGCAAAAGCGATGACCCATCATTTTGTTGGGTCACCACGTGATCGTTCCAAACCTTATCAAACAGCGTATATTTCATTATTGGTCGCTAACATAAAAAATTTGTAAAGCGTATCGCAATCTATTTCTGTGAAACTATAAGCTCAACCTTAGACTGGAGATTTTGATCTCGCAACTAATGATTTACACTCATAGTTACCATTCCACTGGCAAGTTCTAAGCCCAGTAAAACAATGCTCCCAACTGAACTTGAACGCATCGCTCTATTTATCTAACTATCGCAATTATTTAATAAGAATTTTAGAACGCTACGATTAAATATCTGCGGTTGCTCCATATTAGCCAGATGTGCCGCATTCTCTAATATGACAAATTTAGCGTCAGGCGTTAGCCTTGCAAGCTCTTGCATTTCACTCGGGTGCAGACCGTCTTGATCTCCCACAACATAAAGAGTAGGCACCGCTACTGTTGCAAGTAATGACTTATAATCTAAGCCTTTGAGCGCCTTAGCACATGCAATGTAACCTTCGGCGCGCGTATTAACAATCATCTGGCTTACATTGTCGATAACGTCCCCACCGGCATCAAGACGTTGTGGCGTGAACCAACTCCCCATGGTCTGCGCAAGAATACTCTGCATGCCATCTAAATGAACGGATTCAATACGCTGATCCCACATATCCTGAAAAAAGCGTGGAGCATCTAAACGACAATCACAAGCAACTAATGACTGAACTCGATTAGGCGCCTTTAAGGCGACCCCAATACCCGTCATTCCGCCCATAGAAAGACCAACAAAATGGCTACAATCGATATTTAGTCGATCCCATAGGACTAATACGTCATCGACTAAATCACTCATAGCGCTTGAGTCTTTTGGTATGTCGCTGCCGCCATGTCCGCGTGCATCAAAACTTAAAACTCTAAAATGTTCGCTCAAGACTGGCAGCTGGGATTCCCACATGCTCATATTGGTTGCCAAAGAATGGGCCACAGTCAGCCAAGGAGCACCTAGCGGACCGGTAACTTCGTAATGCAACTTCAGATTACCAATATCAATAAGGTTGTTTTTAAGATCATCGGTCATGACAGATTCTTTTTATATAAATAGGCGACGGCACATCGTGCCACGATATCGTATCAAAAAGCACTTACGCTATCCGGATACTTTACTTAATTTACTGTTTATTGAGTAATAACGAAAGCACAAGTTTAAGACGCGAGTTGAACTAACTGTCCCCGATGAAAAACCAGTGGCGAACTGTCTGTCCTGTGTATTCGTTTAACAGTTCCCATGTAAACCTCATGGTCACCACCCTCTACAATCTGATAGGTTTCACATTCTAACGTCACCACTGCACCATCAAGAACAGGGATGCCTTTATAACCCTCTGCCCATTTAACGCCGCTAAATTTATCTTCAGCAGGACGAGCAAATTTCATGCACAGTTCTTCTTGATCCTTTCGCAGTATATTAATAGCAAAAGCGCGATGCTGACGAAACGCACCGATATTTGGTGATGATAATGCTAAGCTCCATAGCACTAGCGCAGGTTCGAGAGAAACTGAATTAAATGAATTAACCGTCAGTCCGACAGGCTTGCCGTCATCACTTAAAGTTGTCACTACGGCTACCCCCGTTGGGAAACTACCCAGAGCTTCACGTAATATGGCGGGTGTAATAACAGCATCTTCAGATGACTCAACGCTTTTGGACATGGTGATATCTCATATGAATTTCTCAGAACAATACATGAAAGACTACCATCAGAACAATTAATATAATAATATATCTTCTATCATTTTTTCTTATGTCATTTTAAAAACGAAAAGGTCTACCAATGAAACTACAACAACTAAGGTATTTTGTTGCCGTCTACGAAGTAGGATCGATTACCGGAGGAGCTGTAAGAACTCACGCCACTCAATCAGGGTTGTCGATGCAAATAAAAGATCTAGAATACCAGCTTAAAGGAAGTCTATTTGAGCGCTCGGCTAATGGTGTTACTCCCACCGAAATGGGCAAACGATTCTATCGTCATGCGACTCAAATATTAAGGAACGTTAATGAGGCTACACAAGAAATGCGCACTATAGGCGAACATCTCACTGGGACAGTGCGTGCTGGCTTGATTCCCACTTTCACACGCTCCATTCTCCCCGCCACATTAACTACAATGTCTTCAAATTATCCTCTGGTTAAGACCAAAATCTTAGAGGCTTATAGCGACCAATTAACCCAAGATGTCGCCCAAGGTAGTCTTGATTTTGCGATTGTTCCTGCACCAACAAGCGGGGAAGAACTAAGGACTAAAAACGAATATTTAGGCACCGATCAAGAGTTTCTAGTATCCGCTGCCGACGGAGAAACAGAAAATATGCAGCCGGTTAACCTCACCGAAGGCGGGCCCTATAAATTAGTCTTACCCGGATCAGTGAATGCTAGGCGCGACAGAATTGATGCCTATATTCAGACCCACAACATCGAAGTGTCCCAGATACTAGAGCTTGACTCCATGCTTGGAACATTGGAACTGGTGGCTGCCTCAAATTGGAAAACCATACTGCCGGGGTTAGTGTGCTTGAACGATAGACGAGGAGATGTTCGCAAGCTGAATCCGATTGTTGGGTCTCCACTGCACGTAGACTATGTGATGATCGAGCCTAAATCGTCTAGCCTTTCTCACGAATCAAAAATCTTTGCCGATCTACTCAGAGAAGAGTTGCATGACAAAATAAACTGGCATAAAGCGTAGCGCTTAGGCATCAAATAAAATGATGCAAAATATTATTTAATATAATTTTTACTTCTGCGTTATCTCCATCACACTAACCCTGTCACTCATAATAGGTAGAGATGTATGGATCTGTCGTTCTTTACAATGCCGGTTCACCCCCTAGGTAAACCAATATCTCAAAGTATTCGGGAAGATCGTGAAGCGTTTATCCTTGCGGATAAATTAGGCTTTAAAGAGGGCTACTGCGGCGAACACACAACCGATCTCGCCGAAAACATTACCTCTACCGTCGCCTTTATGGCTAGCCTCGCCTATGAAACAAAAAATATTCGTCTCGGTACGGGTACAGTAAATCTACCAAACTCCCATCCGGCACGTGTTGCTGCCGAGATAGCCATGCTCGACCACATGACAGAGGGCCGGTTAAATTTTGGTATCTCGCCCGGGGGACTCTTGTCTGATGCAGAAATATTTGGAACCTTAGACAAAGATAGAAACGCCATGTTTCTTGAATGCATTAATATGGTGTTAGATATTTGGGCTGGCGAAGCGCCGTATAACCTGAAGGGCGACTATTTTGAGGTGAGTACAGAGCGAACAATGCTTTCCGATATAGGACAGGGATCGATCATAAAGCCTTACCAATACCCACACCCTCCAATTATTGGAACTGTTGTTGCTCCGTACTCCAAAGGAATCACGGCAATGGCTGCAAGAGGATGGGAGCCTATCTCAGCTAATTTTTTACTTCCTAAATGGGTTAAAACGCACTGGTCAAATTATGCCGAAGGTTGTGCTCTAGGCGGCCGAACCGCAGACCCCGCAAATTGGCGGATTGCAAAGAATATTTGCGTTGCTGACGATATGAAAACGGCAAAAAAATATGCCAGAGGCGAAAACAGCCCCTATGTTCTTTATTACCAACAGTTACTGACCAAATTTAGAGACAGTGGGCGCCTAAATCTGTTTAAAGAAGATCAGGAGATGTCAGACGATAAGGTTACTTTAGACTATGTGCTTGATCGACTAGTAACTTATGGAGATCCATCAAGTGTCGCAGATCAAATATTAGAATTTCGTGACACCGTAGGAGATTTCAGTCATCTCGTCTACGCTGGGCATGATTGGACTGATTACGATCTGGGCCGTAAATCGATGATACTAACGGCTGAAAAAGTGATCCCTATTCTCAATGATGCAATCAAAGATTAAACTAATTATTAGGCTCCTCTAGACACTTATCATGTCCAAGGCCCCAAAGCAGCTCGGCCGCATTAACATTAATAGGACCTGACATGATCAAGCCTATTAGCGTAGTAAGTGTCGAGCCACGACACTACGCATAGCCTCTGACGACCCCTCATAGATGCGCATCGGCCTTACATCACGATAACAGCGCTCGAGAATCGTTTCGTTTGATAATCCCGCTGCACCGTGAATCTGCACCGCACGGTCGACAACCCGACTCACCATCTCAGTCGCATATGATTTCACCATTGCAGTTTGGAGAACAACATTCTCACCTTTCTGCGCTCGCCAGGCAGCGTCATAAACCATCAGGCGAGCCGCATGCAACTCAGTTGCAGAGTCAGCGATCATCCACTGTACAGCTTGACGAGAGGATAAAGGCTTACCAAAGGTATGTCGCAGTTTGGCGTAATCAGTAGCAAGCTCCAAACACCGATCGGCAATACCGAGAGACCGCGCCGCAATACCTAGACGGCCAGTATACAAAAATGAAGTTCCTGCGCCCCAGCCCTGTCCCGGGCCACCCAATAATTGCGCATCTGAAACAACGCAGTTCTCAAAAAATACTTCGTAGGTTGACTGCCCGTGAATCATTTTCTGTTCACGACCAATAAGACAACCAGGGGTTCCCTGTTCCACTATGACCCAGGTTAATCCGTCGTGGCGCTCCGTTCCTTTTAGGCGGGTAAGTACTAAAATAAAATCGGCTATTTTTGCGTATGAAATCCAGCACTTGCTTCCGTTAATGACCCAACCATCATCAGTCTTTTCGATAGTTGTTTTAATTCCCGCAAGATCTCCAGCCGCCTGTGGCTCACTGAAAGCACTAGCGCCTTGAAGTTCTCCGGCGACCATGGGAAGCAAATATTTTTTCTTTTGCTCATCGGTGCCCAGCTCGTGTAAAACTGGCGCAAAGCGCATTGCAAAAACACCGCGGCCAGCAGTGCTTCGATGTACCTGTTCGGTTACTATGCAGCTATCAAGCAGCCCTAGCCCTGCGCCACCGATTTCTGCTGGAGCATCCATGGCAGCCAGACCAAGTTGCTCAACTTTCCCCACCAACTTAGTGTGAACATCGTCAGGTAAATCCGCTGAGTTAGGCCTATCTGGAAATTTTTGCTCAAGTGGAATGAGCTCGTTATCGACAAACCGCCTAACGGTATCTTGGATCATCATAGTTTCATCAGGGAGATTGAAATTCATATTAATCGCCTATTATTTAGGATTGGATGCTGGGCGCAAAGAAGGAAGCTCCCATGGAGCGCGCCATGGTGCACGAACATACCGCTTACCATCAATGCCATGTACAAGGTCTATCGCATTGACTTGCGGATGGTCCATCAGAGCCCCAAGATCGGCAAACTCCACCGCCCAGACCTCATATTTATCCACTATGTCCAGAACTTCCTTGGCAGTTAGTTGAGTGGTGTACTTTTCCCAGATGGGTTTAGTTTCCCTCGCTAGATATCCCATCCCAAAGGTGTCCCACCAATTGTCAGCGTATTCGGTTTTTCCGAGTAGATCATCATGAACACCCAGGTCCTTAACCATGCTCAAAAAATCTTCCTTTTTTAAAAGCGGTGAGGGGCTCATATAGACAGGTCGATCTTTAGTTTGATAACCATCATGGGGGGCATCGGTTTCATTCGTGCAGTACGAATCACCTAACCACTCGTCAGGGTTAGTCATTGCGGCCCACTCGTGGCTGCGAAGAAACATCATCGCACCTAATAAACTCGTCGCAACTCTTTGTCCTCGCCCTGTTTTCTCGCGAAAATATAGAGCGGCTAAAATACCGGTAAGTGCAATGGGTCCTGAACAAGTGGCTACAATGTCTGCACCAACACGAACAGGAGGTTCATCTAAATTACCCAATAGCCTTAAATATCCTGTCATACCCTGGATCACTAGCTCACTAGTCGGTCGGTCACGAAACGGTCCTTTTTCTCCGTATGCACTTAAAGCAAGAAAAACCAGCTTGGGATTTTTCTTTGTCAACTCGTCATACCCACACCCGTAACCTTCAGCAACTCCTGGACCCCAGTCTTCCAGAAATACGTCAGCGTCACTCAGCAAATTCTTTAACTCGTCCTGCCCATCACCTTGAGTCCAATCAATCAATCTTGATTCTTTATTACGATTAAATGACTCAAACAACGCACTGTTCCCCGTTGAGGTACGTGGTGCCAAATCTCGAGACCAATCTAAGCCCTTAGGTTCAATTTTTATGACCTCAGCACCAGCCTCTGCCAACATTAGGCCAATGTATGGCCCCGTATATCCCTGCGTTGCGTCAATAACTTTAAGGCCCGTCAACGGTGGGACAAATTTGTCATCGCCATTTTTTTTCTCAAAAGTGGAACATTCTCCATTAAACCCTTTTTCAACAATATGCTGGGTATGCTCACCTGGTTCTACCAACCAAGGGTCAATGACCGCAACCGTCTCGCTGAATTCCCATGGGATAGAACCTGTAAACATATCACCTGCGTGCCCAGATTGAAGAGTGGTAATAAATTCATTTTCCACCACCTGCTGATGATGCTGTATTTGCTCAAAGTCCATGCTAAAGCCATGAGGGACTAATTCTCTCTCAAATTGCACCACCCACCAACGCTTGGGCTTTTGTTTAATCGCATCTCCTACTATTTGTGCTAATACTTGACGGTTTTCAACGCGGTCAACATTAGATAAGAATCGCGGATCTTTTGTTAGCTCAGTGGCTTTTAACCCTCGGCATAGACCCTCCCACTGCATCTGAGTATCACATGCTACTGCGATATATTCGCCATCTAACATTTGGAAACACTGATTTGGGGCACTTGCAGAAGAAGCACTACCGAGTAGTTCTATTGGCATATTCGCCAAAAGAGTTTCGCCGGCACGATTGGTTTGCATAGCAATACCCATGGCAAAATGACTGGTATGAAGATGGCAAGGCTGGCCAAAGCGCTCTCGCCCAAGTAGTCCAAGTAAAGATAGGTTAGCCACTACAACTCCGCCTGCAGGGTCCATATGGACAAACCTTAGCATTTCAGGTGTTCCATCTAATTTTCCATTAAGGCCGCCAAAGCCGCTAAATGCTTGGACATGAGGGTCTAACGCTGCTTTATCACGCATTGGTCCAACATCACCCCAACTGCTACTCGAGGTATAAACTAACCCAGGATTTTCAGCACTCAGAGTTTGATAACCCAAACCAATCCGGTCTGATACACCAGTACGAAAATTCTCGATTAAAATATCAGTCTCTTGTCCAAGGTTTTTTGCTGCTTCAAATTGATCGGACTGTTTAAGATCTAACTCTCCAGATAGCTGGTCATTATTACTTATTGTGTAGCACGTCGAGATCCCATTCTGCATCGGATGCAATCGACGAATAAATTCTCCCGTTGGACGCTCGACCTTAATCGCCTCAGCGCCAAGGTGGCTTAATATTGATGCAGCCCATGGGCCAACAATCGAAGTGCCTATATTCAACACTTTGACACCGGCTAATGGGCCCATAGCATTTTCTTTATTATTAATTTTTGCCATACCGAAACACCTAACGCTTAATCAAAATTACAGTTTATTTATAATCAGACTAGTTCAATTATCTCACCACAATAACCAAAATACCGTATTTTTGCAAGCGCATACAAAATATACGTATATACTTACGTTAATAGCATATAAAGCCATATTTTAAAGTTTATCTTGTAAAAATGAATCTTAATGCAAGCCTATGCATTAATAGAGTGCCATCTGTAATCTTGTTAAGACGCGCATTAGGAAATGCATATTCTAGTTACGTGGGTTACATAGCTGAAGACGTCTTCAATTATTGATATGTTTTTTATTCCCGCTGCAGGATCGTTCTTAACGATAAATAAATGATTTCGCACCGCACCAAAAGTGTATTTCCCACCACCTAAGGCACCCGAAGAGAGCCTTAGGTGGTGGTCAGTGGGAAAGTCCCTCTGCGACAAAGTTAGGTTAACCTGCTATATGTTAGGGGTTTCCCGCCTGCGCCGCCATTATTGACGCAATTTCTGCTTCCAGTGCAGCACCATCATGAGCCTGCTTGATAACATAAGCTCGCACGGCCTCTGCATCAGACGGACTCAATACATCTGCAAATGACACCATGCCATTATCTGACAAAGCACCACCGAGCACGGTGGCTTGCCATGCGTCTGCATTGGAGGTGATTGATGACCACCGTAAATCAGGTAACACGCCAGAGCTTATCGCCAGAGGGCCATGGCAAACACGGCAGTTAAAGTGGTATTGATCAAATCCTAATTGAATCATGGCCGAGTCACCAAACTTTTCGGCTTTCGGGGTGCGCGGTGCCATGACAAGATTGGGATCTAGAATAGTGCCCGTTGCGCCTAACTTAAAGGTCACCACTTTACCGACAATCGGCGGCACAGGTTGGTCATAAGCTGAGCCTCCTGCGAGGGCATAGGCAGAGCCCCACCCTGTGGTTATAGTCACGTGCTGCTCGCCATCAATTTCGTAGGTTCCTGGGCCAGATGCCGCACCAGACTTAACATTTTGGTGCCATAATTTCTCACCCGTGGCTGCATTGTAAGCGGCAAACTCTCCTTCTAAACGACCCTGAAAGACGAGTCCGCCAGCGGTTGAGAGAACGCCACCATTCCAAGCGTTACTGTGCTCTACACTCCAACGCGCACTCTGGGTAATGGGATCCCAGGCAATGAGACGTCCCTTAAGTGTGGCTCTAAGGGCCATGGCTGTTGCAAGGTCGAGATCCATAGGCAAGCCTGCTGCTAGGTTTGTACCTGTATTCCAGCTCTGTAAGCGATCTTCAAACAGACTGTCACTCGCATAAAAGTCAGGTACCTCTTGAGCAGGTATGTAGGCGAGATTTAGCCCTGGATTAAACGCCATCGGTTGCCAATTATGCGCGCCTAGCGGCCCTGGATTTTGCATAAAAGGAGTTTCACCATAACGCGCCTCTGGGTTTTCTATGGGACGTCCATTGACATCTAAACCCTGAGCCCAATTTTGCGGAACAAAGGCTTCACCAGAAATAAATTCGCCAGTGGCGGCATCTAATAGATAGTAAAACCCGTTTTTAGGCGCTTGCATGGCAACACGACGAGTGGGCCCACCAGTATCGATTGGCAGGTCAGCCAAAATAATAGTTTGAGTAGCGGTGTAGTCCCAATTGTCGCCAGGGGTTGTCTGAAAATGCCACTTGTAGGCACCAGTAGCCGCATCGACAGCAACAATGGAGGATAAGAATAAATTATCGCCTTTACCGGCATCCCGAGCATCGCGATTCCAGGGCGAACCGTTGCCCACTCCAAAAATAATGCTGTCATTTACATCATCGTAAACGATTGAATCCCAAACAGTGCCGCCACCGCCGTCGGTTGTCCAGGCACCTTCATCGCCCCAAGTCAGATTACCAATGTCTTTGAGTGCGCTGTCAGAAATAGCACCGTCAGGTTGCTTGTTTGGGTTTGGCACGGTGTAAAAGCGCCACACCAGATCGCCAGTTGCGGCAGAGTAGGCAGACACGTAGCCTCGCACACCCAGTTCTGCACCACTATTTCCAATCAGTACATTACCCTTAACAACGCGCGGGGCGCCAGTTATTGTGTAAGGCTTGGACTGATCAACAGTAATCGTGCTCCAGGCTAGTTCGCCAGTAGCCGCATCTAAGGCTTCGAGCCGCCCATCAATAACGCCAACGTACACTTTCCCTTTCCAAACGGCTACACCACGGTTAACCACATCACAGCAAGCTTTTGCACCAACAGCTCTGTCGACATCTGGATTGTAAACCCATAGTTCACTACCGGTTTTTGCGTCAAGCGCATAAACTACAGACCACGCAGAGGTCACATACATAACGCCGTCCACTACAATAGGTGTGGACTCAACACCACGCTCTGTCGCCAAATCATAGGTCCAAGCAACGCCCAACTGGGCTACATTCTCGGTGTCAATTTGTTTCAGGCCAGAGTGACGTTGTTCATCATAAGTACCGCCATAAGTGAGCCACTCTTCAGGGGTTGTGACTGCATTAAGTAGTCGCTGAGAATCCACGTCAGCAAACTTCTCTGGGTTACTATCACAAGACGTAAGCATCAGGGCGGACATTAGATAGGCCGACAAAGTGAATAATTTTATGAAACGCATGCTCGATACCCTTTTAATTTCTTATTTGTTTTATCAAAGTATACTACGGAAATAAACCGCAAAATGAGAAGGTCAGTGCTCAACCTTCATAGGTATCTTCGGATCCATCCCGAGCGCTTCTTTGTCGGCTTTTACCATAGCGCGCACGTCTGACAATAAGGCCTGGGCGTCATACACAATACCGTCTTTAATCGTCCAACGAACACCCCCAACCCGCTCAACTTTTTGGGTTTGGTTATTTAACTTTGGAACGCCAGTGCCGTACAAAGATTTGAGATTATGCAGCGGGTTTTCATCAACAATAATCATATCCGCCTTTTTGCCGACCTGAATTGTTCCAATATCTTGGTCTTTACCCAGCACTTGAGCGCCAATTTTAGTGGCGGCTCGAATGACTTCCAGCGGATGAAAGCCCGCCTCTTGCAGGAGCTCTAACTCTTGTATGTAGCCGAACCCATAAAGACTATAAATATAGCCCGTATCACTACCGACAACGACCTTGCCTCCGCGATTTTTATACTCATTGACGAACTGCATCCACAATCTGTAATTATGCTTCCATTCGATTTCATCTTCGGTAGTCCAGTTGAAAAAGAAAGAGCCGTGCTTTTCTCGGCTGGCACGATAGAAGCCCCATAAATTAGGCGAAGTATATTCATAATGCCACTCAGCAGTATAGGCGCGCATTAGATCTCGACTGGCTAAGTAAATAGTGAACGTAGGGCTCAAACAAAAATCCCTTTCAAGCAACGTTTCCATAACCTGATCCCAGCGTGCTGATCCTGGGCCTGCGGCCTGTTTCCAAAGTCGTCCCGCTTGCCCAAAGCGATCTTGCTCGTTGCTGTAAATATAATCTGATGGATAATTTTGTATAACCTTGTCGGTAAATAAAGCCTCCGGCAGACCATACCAGTGCTCCATACAGTCCAGGCCATGACTTGACGTATCCAAGACATTCGCATGAGCAACATCTAATTGCGCATGATGCATCGTTGTGTCCATCCCGACTTTTTCGGCTTCGTCTAAGGCGGCCCACAAAATTTCTTCGGGAGCACCCATAAACTTAATACCATCTGCCCCGATGCTTTTTAGATGACGGACGCGAGCTCGCGCATCCTTAGGAGAATTAATAGGGGGTAACGCTTTATTCAATTCTGGCATGCCAAAATAAGGAAATGAGGTAATCCGAGGAGCCGTGATGGCATTTCTATCACTAAGTTCTTTAAGCGCTATAACGCGACTTTCACCGTCCGAGGAAAAAACCTCTCGTACACTAGTTACTCCGTGACCTAACCAAAGTTTAAAAATGTAGTCGGCGGATACTTTCTGCCTCATATCTGGGGCGTGAATATGTGTATGTGAGTCAACAAACCCCGGTAATAAATATTTCCCAAGAGCATCAATTTCCCGAACTTTTTTATCTGTCCACGTGTTTGTCAGCGGCCGATGTTGAGGGTTAATAGGGATGCCTGGAGCACCGACTAGCCGCACTGCAGTGATACGATCTTGCTCCACCACGACATCTACAGGCCCTGTTGCAGGAGCTCCAGTACCATCAATTAAGTAGGCACCGCGGATGATGAGCTGGTCATACTGCCCTTCTCCGTACTGACGTGCCGGAATATCATCTTTGAGGCTGGCCATTAAAGTCTCTGTAGTCGCCGCCATGCTCGGTAGCGACGCTGCCCACACGAGTAATACCGCCATCAGTGTTTTCAAATAATTTTTAATCATTAAAATTTCCCCGCTAAACCCCCCGCTCACGCGCACGGTTACTAAAAAACCAATGCCTAAGGCTAGAATATAGTTAAGTGAAGGGCAGATGTATAGGTTCGAACGGCATACAACAAAGAAATCGAAGAGTGCTACTTGATGGTTACCATGGCGCAGAAGCTGGAGGCGCTAGAGTTTGTAATCAGCGTCCTCTTTATCAAGAATTGATTTCAGTTCATTAAAGTGTGCGTCAGCAGAGCCTTTGAAGCCTTCCCATTGTTGCGCCGTCTTTTCAGCCACCTCATTCGATAAAAAATTAAGCTCCATCCCCGTCTGTAATGCGCGAATATAAGTCTCAGCTGAGCGCTCAAAATAAAACAAACGGTTAAAGGCATCAGCTACACTTGACCCTAAAACCATGACTCCATGATTACCCATGAGCATAACGTTTTTACTCGGATCACTGAGCATAGCGGCACAACGCTCCCCTTCCTCAATAAATGCCATACCATCGAACCCAGTATCAAGAACAACTCTATTGTGAAACTGAGCTGTGTTTTGATCGATCGCCGGCAATCTTGGATCTTTAAGACAGGCTAACACCGTCGAAAAAATCGAATGTGCATGCAACACACAGCGCGCATGAGGGCAGTGCCTATGTACCGCGCCATGCAGGCCCCACGCAGTTGGGTCAGGCGCATTGGTCTGTGACATAGTGTCCTGATTACAGGCATCTAAAAGTATTAAATCGCTGGCCTTGATAGTAGAGAAATGTCGTTGGTTTGGATTAATCAAAAACTGACTGCCACTATTATTTATCGCTACCGAAAAATGATTAGCCACACCTTCATGATAGTTTAAACGCACGGCCCATCTGAAAGCGGCGGCAAGATCTGCTCGGTGTTCTTGCAAAGAATCTGACATTAAAATACTCCAATATGTTCAGTCATGATACGTTACGGCAAATAGTGCATCGACCTATTCTGCAGTGAATTTTCTATTGCGAAACATTATACATTTACGATAACCACGCCGCGTCTTTATGCGTTCATCACAGCTTTGTGCTACCCTTGAACGACAAAAATAACAGCAAAATAATATCCTATGAGCGATCACCTTAGCATTAAAACTACAGAGCCCGAAGTCGACTGGGCTGTCTTTATTCCGGCAGTAATCGTTATTTTAGCGTGCGCAATTCCACTCATGGTTTTCCCTGAAGTTTCTACGAAGTTAATGCTTGAGAGCAAAGATATAATTTTGAATAATTTTTTATGGCTTTATCTTATTGCAGCCTTGGGTGCCTTCCTTTTTTGCATGTGGTTGGCCTTTGGTCGATTTGCTCACGTGAAATTAGGTGCGCCAGATGAGCCGCCGGAATACTCAGATACTCATTGGGTAGCTATGATGTTCACCACTGCGATTGGCGCTAGCGTTATTGCCTGGGGTTTTGCAGAACCTATCTTTTATCTTCAAACACCGCCCATGGGTATTGAGGTAGGATCATCAAAATCTTTCGAATGGGCGCATATGTATCCACTGTTTCATTGGGGAATAATCCCCTGGGCTCTTTACGCGCTGCCCGCCGTACCCATTGCCTATATGCTTTATGTTAAACGCTATCTAATTCTTCGAGTTAGTAGCGCTTGTGACGGCGCACTGCCCCAAACCGGCCGCCCCCAAATTAAAACGTTGATCGACATTATGATCGTTCTGGGTATTGTTGGCGGCGTTGCGACATCTCTTGGCTTAGGAGTACCTTTGCTATCAGCGATGCTCTCTACTTTGTTCGACGTCCCCGATAGCATGCTGATCAAAATGACTGTACTGACTCTTTGGACGCTAATATTTGGCGCTAGTGTTTATCGAGGCTTAAAAGCAGGCATAAAAGTTCTTGCCGATATCAATATAGTTTTGGCCGCCATTACTATCATCTTTGTCTTAGTCGCAGGCCCGGGTATTTTTATCATGGACCTGACTGTAAACAGTATTGGTTTAATGTTTAACAACTTCATTAGTGCGTCAACTTGGACCGACCCCATTGAGAACGGCGGTTTCCCAGAAGCGTGGACTGGTTTTTACTGGGCGTGGTGGTTGGCTTACACGGGGATGGTCGGTTTATTTTTTGGTCGCATTTCTCGAGGCCGTACCATTCGTCAGCTAGTTTTAGGCGTCATTGGCTGGGGCACCTTAGGAACCTGGTTATTTATGGCAGTTATGGGCGGGTACTCACTTTATTTAGAGCTCAATGGAACCCTAGCGGTTAAAGAAATTCTAAGTGCGCAAGGCATGTCATTTGTGAATGCTCTGGTGATCCAGAGCCTTCCGTTTGGAAAATTCACGCTGACTATTTTCACACTGTTATCGATAATATTTTATGCCACTACCATTGACTCATCAGCTTATGTTCTTTCAAGTATCTGTGCGAAAAATTTACGGAACGATGCCGAACCAAAACGTTGGAACCGTGTGGCCTGGGCTATATTACTTGCGCTTATTACCGCAGGGATACTCCAAGCAGGGGCCTTGGATGCTATCAAGGCTATCACCGTTCTTAGCTCAGTACCCATGATACCGATCATAGTTCTACTGTGTATTTCTTTGGTTCGTTGGCTGAATAAAGATTTTGGTCATCTAGTCAGACACAAAGAACTGGCATTATCGGCTGAAGATCTAAATTCTAATAACTAAAAAATCAGCGGCCTGTTATCTTAATTGCTTTAGTTAACCTGCCGCTCGCGCCCTTCCCAATGAGGCTTGCGTAGTTCAGTTTTCAATACCTTACCTGCTCCCGAGAGTGGCATCGGTTGATCGCGAAACTCCACTGTTTTTGGACACTTATAACCCGCTATAGCACTGCGACAATGATCAATTAATTCCTGCTCGGTCGCTTTAGCTCCAGCCGCCAAAATTACGATCCCGTGAACCGCCTCGCCCCATTCTTCATGAGGTACACCTATGACCGCCACATCTTGCACCGAAGAATGGCTAATCAGGGCATTTTCAACTTCAGTGGTAAACACATTTTCACCGCCCGTCACGACCATATCTTTTACCCGATCGACAATATACAGATAACCTTCCTTATCAAATATACCGGCATCTCCAGTAAACACCCACCCATCTTGTAATGCGCTGGCGGTCTCTTCCGGTTTATTCCAATAACCAATCATGGCGTGTGGGCCTCGCACCACCACCTCTCCCTGTTTACCCACCTCCACCTCGTTACCCTCATCATTAAGCAACTTTATTTCACTGACCGATAATGGTTTACCTGCTGATTTTAAAATCTCACCGCCACGGCGGTGATCCTCCGTTGACAACATAGTCACTAAGGGTGCCAATTCAGTCTGACCATAGGCTTGAATAAAGCCCACTGTGGGCCATAAATCCATGGCCTGAGTAAGTACCGCGGCCGGCATCGGAGATGCGCCATATAAGATCCTCTGCAAACTACTGAGATCTGCCGTCGCAGCATTTTCGTGCGCAAGGACCATCTTTATCATCGCCGGTACCAACAACACATGGGATATTTTCTCCTCGGCAATAACGTTAAGTACCAAAGAAGGCTCAAAACCTGCCACAAAAATATGACTTGCCCCGGCCAGAACCGTCATCATTGAACAGGCGAAATCAGCCATATGGAACATTGGCGCCGCATGCAAGTATGAGCCATTAGACGCTATTTCCATGCCGCCCATACCACCAATAGCACTAGCCCAGATAGCTTGGTGGGATTGCATTACGCCTTTAGGAAATCCAGTCGTACCACCCGTATAAAAAATACCGGCCATGTCGGCGCCGTTTCGAGTCGACGGCGCAATAGCTTGATTGTCAGCAATGAGAGATTCATAGGACTCGGCCCAGTTGGGCGTCTCACCGTCACCCATATAAATAACGTGCTCTAGAGATGCGACCTCATTCTTTAATTGCTCTGCCTGTGCACTAAAAGCATCGTCAAATAACAACACTCGGGTGCCAGAGTCAGTTAAAGCGTAATTGTTCTCCGCAACGGCCCAGCGAGTATTGAGTGGCACCATACAATAGCCGGCCCAAGGCACAGCAAATATAGCCTCAAAATAGTTGTCACTATTGAGGCTGAGAATGGCAACCCGCTCAGCCTCTCCCAGCTGAAGTCGCTCTAACGCCCCAGCAAACCTAGCTACCCGACCTAAAACTTGCGGCCAGCCACGTGAGCGTTCGTTATACCGAGTCGCTACTGCGTCGGGGTTAAGACGAGCACTGCGTTGAAGTAGTCCAGGCATTGAAATCATATAAATATTCCATGATGTTTTTTTTATCATAAAGGATGTGTCAGAATATGACTAGAGGTCCACCGAGAAGCATGCTTTTTATAAAGACCGATAACAATGGATAAAAAGATATGTCCGAAAAACCGTTGAAGACCCAACCCCTTCCATCTGAGCACTGGGACAAAACGCTGGAGCCAATTATTGCAGGCACCAATGGTGGGCCGATTAATGTCCATAAGCTAATGGCTAATAATCCAGCGCTCTTAAAAGCATGGTGGGATTTTAGAAATCATAGTGTGGAGGGTGGCACGCTCGGTAAGCGCTCAGGAGAGCTGGTTATTCTCCGGGTTGCTGTTCACATGCAGGCTTGGTATGAGTGGGGATCCCATGTTGACCGAGGGTTGATTTGTGGCCTCTCGATAGATGAGATAAACCGTGTCCTAAACTACTCCACTGCAGAAGACTGGGAGTCAGGTGATTCCGTCCTATTGCGTGCAGTTGATGAGCTTGTTGCACACCACTGCTTATCAGATAAAATCCAAATCGAACTAGCGGATCATTTCAGTACTGCCCAAGTGATGGATATTATTGCCATCCAAGGCATGTATGTCATTCTCGCCTGCATGATCAACAGTTGGGGTCTGACATTGGACCACGAAGTCCAAGAGCGCATAGCAGCACAAGCCAGTGAACGTGACTTTATTGCCTCCGCTGCTCGCTTCAAGGCCACCATAGATAACATAAACTAGAATCTTTGTGCGTGCGGCCTCTGGTGATAGCCTAAAACGCTAGATTAGGCAGTGTTAGGGCAACAAAATCTTCCGACTTTAGCCCCAAATAGATTCAGCTTATATCCAAAATCCGATGATATAGCCTAAGAATATTGAGTATCTCTTGATATTCAGACCATTTCATATAAATATAGCTATCTTCTGAGTATTAGTGGTCTCGATTCATTGATGTTCCGCTAAGAAATTACTCAAATGGCGCTCGTTGTCCTGGAGTGATTTTTCGCACCTGAATGCCGTTTTGCTGGCTTTCCAATGTGACGAATGTCGTCCGAGCCACTTAAACATGATAAGTAATAATAAATTTACCATAGGTAATTTAAACATGGATACAAGGAAAGAAGCCAACACGGTGGCTCCGCTATGCAATTATCCGCTGAACAGTGCCGCTCCAACATCTAATAAAGATATTCTGCGCTGGATTGAGCGTATGGAAGCTTTGCTGCAACCCGATCGTGTGCATTGGGTAGATGGCTCTGAAGAAGAGTCTGCCGCCATGATGGAAATGATGGTCAGCCGCGGTGACTGTGTAAAGCTCAATGAAGAGTTACGACCTAATAGCCACCTATTTCGTTCTGACCCACGCGATGTTGCTCGCGTTGAAAGCCGCACCTATATTTGTTCTGTTGCCGAGGCCGATGCTGGGCCAACCAATAACTGGATGGCCCCTGAGCAAATGAAGGTGAAGATGAATGGTCTGTCCGAAGGCGCAATGCGTGGTCGCACCATGTATATCATTCCTTTTAGCATGGGCCCCATTGGGTCTCCCATAGGTAAAACGGGTATTCAAATTACCGACTCAGCTTATGCCGTAGTCAACATGCGAATTATGGCTCGGGTATCGCCGAAGGTGTTGGATATATTAGGTGACAGTAATGACTATGTTCGCTGTGTGCACACGGTCGGACAACCTATACTATCCAAAAAAGATGACGTCAGCTGGCCTTGTAATCCAGATGATACCTATATTGCTCATTTCCCTGAAGAAAAGACGATTCTTAGCTTTGGCTCAGGTTATGGCGGTAATGCTCTGCTGGGTAAAAAATGTTTTGCCTTGCGCATTGCTAGCACCATTGCCCGTGATGAAGGTTGGTTAGCGGAACACATGCTAGTGCTGGGTGTTAAAGATCCTTCTGGTAAGAAAACCTATGTGACTGCAGCCTTTCCAAGCGCCTGCGGTAAAACCAACTTTGCTATGTTGATTCCACCCCCGGAGCTACAAAAGCAGGGCTGGGAAATCTCATGTATTGGCGATGATATTGCGTGGATCAAACCAGATGCTAACGGTAAATTGCGGGCTATTAATCCTGAAGCCGGTTTCTTTGGAGTTGCTCCAGGAACAAGCATGGATACAAACCCTATGGCAATGGAGTCATGCGCCTGTGACACTATTTTCACCAATGTTGCCCTGACCGACGAAGGCGATATTTGGTGGGAAGGTATGACAGATGAAGCGCCAGCGCATCTGATTGACTGGAAGGGCAATGACTGGGCACCCGATAGCGAGACACCTTCTTCACATCCTAATGCAAGATTTACGGCTCCTGCTCGAAACTGCCCCGTTATTGATCCTGATTGGGAAAATCCAGAAGGCGTAGAAGTTGGGGCAATGATCTTCGGTGGCCGCCGCATGACTACTATTCCTCTGGTCTACCAGAGTTTTAATTGGCAGCATGGTGTGTATATGGGTGCCACCGTTGGCTCTGAACAAACGGCTGCCGCTGAGGGAAAAATTGGCAGTATGCGCCAGGATCCATTTGCTATGCTGCCGTTCTGTGGCTATCACATGGGCGATTACTTTCGCCACTGGCTCAAGATGGGCAAAGTCATTAACGAACCGCCTCGTATATTTCACGTTAACTGGTTTAGAAAAAATGCTCAGGGTAAGTTTATGTGGCCTGGTTTTGGAGAAAATGCACGAGTGCTGAAATGGATCGTTGAACGCGTTAATGGTTTAGCTCAGGCCAAAGAAACCCCTTTGGGTTGGATGCCTAGCTATGATGATTTAGATTGGGATGGCTTAGATTTCACTAAAGACGACTGGGATGAATTAATGAAAGTCGATGGCGAAGCCTTAAAATCTCAAGCGCTAAGTCATGAAGAATTGTTCCTCAAGCTATGGGATCACATGCCGAAAGAATTGCTATGGCAACGCGACTTGTTGCTAAGCCGTTATTAAATTTTAACGAAATTCATGCTTTAGGCATATTAAGTAACAAGGGGTTGAGAAACCCTTTGACGCTATTCAGCTTTTACGTAAGGGCAATAGGCGCTAAAGATCTAACCACGCTATGTCTCACTATGAATTTCGCCCTTCTAGCTGACTTATTAAACCTTGAGTTTTTATCTCATTAGATTTGCCATAGGTACAGGTGCTTCTTACAATGCACACCTATAGAAATTTCCAGGAAATAATCATGGCAGAAACTTATAAAGTGGCAGTGTTAGCGGGTGACGGAATTGGCCCTGAGATTACGCAACAAGCACTGCGCGTATTACGACTGATTGAGCAAAAGCGTGACGTTGTGTTCGCCTGCGACGAAGTTGAGTTTGGTGCCGCTGCTTATTTTTCGACAGGTAAAGCTTTTCCCGACGCGACTAAGAAAGCGTGCGACGAAGCTGACGCGATATTAAAGGGCCCGATTGGTCTAAGTCATGAAGAATCTGAAAAGATACCAGTGGAAGAGCGTCCTGAGCGCGGCGCACTGTTGCCCATGCGCCGTCGATTGAATACCTACGCCAACTTCCGTCCGATCTCACTACCAAAAGGTATGGCGCATTTCTCTCCACTCAAGCCTGAGATTGTGAGTGAAGGTATCGACATTATGCTGATACGTGAGTTGATTGGTGGATTGTATTTTGGCAGCAAGGAGCGCGGTGAAACCGAAGAAGGGTTACGCTACGTCAAGGAGAGCCTAGATTATGACGAGCAGCAGATTCGCCAGATTCTTGTCGTCGCCTTTAAAGAGTCCATGAAACGTAAAAAAATATTGCACAATATTCACAAGAGTAATGTGTTGATCTCGTCCGTATTGTGGAACGAAGTATTAGAAGAGGTCGCTCTGGATTATCCGGAAGTGCGCGTTATCCATATGTTAGTAGATGCCGCGGCCACGCATCTTTGTTTAAATCCTTGCCAGTTTGACGTGATGGTCATGGAAAATATGTTTGGTGATATTTTAAGTGATCAGGCCGGTGGAATTTTGGGCTCGCTGGGCTTAATGCCTTCTGCTTGTATAGGTCCGGACAAAGCGTATTACGAGCCATCGCACGGGTCTGCTCCTGATATTGCCGGTAAAAATCTTGCCAACCCCTATTCGATGATTGGTTCCGTTGCATTGATGCTCGACATGAGTTTCGGTATGACCGAAGAAGCAAAAGCCGTTTGGCAGGCGATGCAAAGCGTCTTTCAAGCAGGGTTTTCGACGGGAGATTTATCTAGCGCTAGTTCAGGTAACACCTTATTGAGTACATCTGAATTCGGTGACAAAGTACTCGAATCGCTGGAAGGCTTAATAGTTTAACCTTATTAATTAATATAAAATTACAACTTGTTAAATATAATCTTTTCTAGCATTCTGAGTAATCCTTACCTAAAAAATATAAATAGTAGGAGTGTACTGTGTCCGGATTTGACAAGGTGGTAACCAGCTACGAAGAGGCCTTAGCTGGCCTTGAAGACGATATGACCATCATCGCCGGAGGATTCGGTCTGTGTGGAATACCAGAGAACCTCATTAAAGAAATAAAGCGCAAAGGCACAAAAGGTCTGACCATTGCCTCTAACAATGCGGGTGTTGATGGCTTCGGTCTTGGCATACTCCTAGAAGATAAACAGATCAAGAAAATGATCGCCTCCTATGTTGGCGAGAACGCCTTATTTGAAGCGCAGATGATGAGCGGTGAATTAGAAGTAGAGCTTACACCACAGGGTACGCTGGCTGAGAAAATGCGCGCCGGAGGTGCCGGCATCCCTGCCTTTTATACCGCTACTGGCTACGGCACACCCGTTGGTGAAGGCAAAGAAATGAGAGAGTTTGATGGTCGCCACTACATCCTAGAAGAGGCACTCAGCGGTGACTTTTCCATTGCCAAAGCATGGAAAGCGGACCGTCACGGCAATCTAATGTTTCGCAAGACCGCTCGCAACTTTAACCCAATGGCAATTACCGCCGGTAAAATTTCGGTTGTAGAAGTGGAAGAAATTGTTGAGGTAGGTCAACTCGACCCTGATGAGATCCATCTGCCGGGTATCTATGTTAATCGCCTGATCAAGGGCACATTCGAAAAAACCATTGAACAGCGCACAGTGCGTACCGCATAAGGAAACTTGACATGGCTTTGACCCGCGAACAACTGGCTCAACGCGTCTCCCAAGAATTTCAGGACGGCTACTACGTCAACCTTGGGATAGGGATTCCTACCTTGGCGGCCAATTACATCCCCAATGATATGCAGGTGGTGCTGCAATCAGAAAATGGATTACTCGGCATGGGCCCATTTCCGCTAGAAGAAGAGATTGATGCAGATCTTATTAATGCTGGCAAGCAAACGGTCACCATGGTTGAGGGTGCTGCTATATTTTCATCTGCCGAGTCTTTCGGCATGATTCGCGGAGGTCATGTTGACCTTACCGTATTGGGCGCCTTTGAGGTGGACTGCCAAGGTAATATAGCGTCCTGGATGATTCCCGGTAAACTGATTAAAGGCATGGGTGGCGCAATGGATTTGGTTGCAGGTGCTGACAATATTATTGTCACCATGACCCACGCATCAAAATCTGGGCAGTCTAAACTGTTGTCTGAATGCACCCTGCCACTCACAGGTAAAGGCTGTATAAGACGCGTACTAACCGACCTCGCTCTGATGGACATCGAAGATGGTAAGTTTATTTTACGTGAACGGGCCCCCGGGGTAAGTGTTGACGAGATTATCAACCTTACCAATGGAGAGCTTGTCGTACCGGATCATGTCCCTGAGATGACGTTTTAAAGTAATACTGGTTTCGTCCTTCAGATCCTAATAGTCGGCACTTAAAGTAGCGCCCTTTAAGTGCCTACCTTTGCCCTCTTATCGTTAGCTCTTTTTACCGTTACATCTCTAGTCTAATATAGACATTAGAAATAAAATGGCATATATTGTGCCATATTATTTTAAGCAAGTTCGTCTAAATTTTAGGGAGTGTTATGGACTTTACAGCGTTTGCACAGTCACGAAAGAGTACCCGTGGTTTTCAAAAAAAAGCAGTCCCAAAAGATGTCATTGAGGACATTATCAATACAGCAAAATGGGCCCCATCTTCCTACAATACCCAAACCTGGTATGTTCATGCTGTAGCAGGTGAGGTGCTCGATAAGATTCGTGAGGGCAATACCAAAAACACCATGGCTGGAAAACCTCATGTGCGTGATTTCCCTTATAAAGAAGACTATGAGGGTGAACATCGCCGGCGGCAAATCGATGTTGCCATTCAGCTGTTTGAGGTTATGGGTATCGAGCGCGACGATAAGGAAAAACGCATGGACTGGATGCTAAGAGGCTTTCGGCAATTTGATGCCCCAGTATCCCTAGTCCTGACCTATGACAAAAGTCTTGAGCCCGCAGCCATTAGTCATTTTGGGCTAGGGTCTCTTGCCTATGGTATTGTTCTTGCAGCATGGGAGCGAGGTATCGGGTGCGTTATTAACGGCCAGGGCATTATGCAGTCTGATGTTGTTCGGGAACATGCCAAGATCCCTGATGACCAAAGTATTATGATCTGCATCGCTATGGGCTATCCCGATGACAGTTTTGCTGCAAACCAGGTACGCTCTGTGCGGGCTGACAATGCCGATTTTGTAAGTTATCAAGGCTTTTAATTATCAGGATCCTGCTACCAATGTAAAAGTCCCGGGAAGTAACTATGAGCGATAAAAGAAGGCATCACAGATGATAAAGCGAGTATTCCTGGGGTTGGTCACCGTGCCTTTAGTCTTAGCGCTGGCCCTTTTTTGGCTCGGTTATTTCTCTGATCGACCGCCACTGACCATTGACCCAGTAACATTAGCGGGCGATGGAAGTACCATAAATTATTGTAACCTGCCTGAACTAAACAGTAGCGCCAAAATGGCCGCGGAGATCCCTAAAGGAAATACCCCTGGCTGTGGATACACTCATTTCCCACTGCCAGTATTAGCACAATGTACCGAACCTCTTCCCGAACAAGCGGATGATATTCGTGGTCTATGGCTTGGCGTAGGGGGTGGTCATACCGGCCATATTGAGCGTGTAGAGCAGTGTGGGAACCGCACTGTCGTGACATCCAACGGCCTTATTCATGATTATGGGCCAAACAGCACCGCCGGACTAAACACCAATGATACTGAAGGCTCTGTGTTGTTTGTCGCTGGTGACAAAGAATACTGCATGCGCACGTCTGCCAGCATGATCTGGAACAATGGCGTGTTGGACTTCCATGCCTTTGGGTGGGGCCCAGTGGTGGTTAATCGATATAGAAAAGGCGAACAATTAGTCTGGGAATATGCCGATGGCAGCACCACCTATATGAACAGAATTTGTACGTTGCCTTCAGAACACAAAGTGCCTTTGCCGCGAGGCAAACGTTATCGACTATTCTAGGGACGCTTTAATCAGCATCTCAGGTTTGACCCGCCGAACGCTTAACGATACCCTCTAAGAATACCCGTCTAACCCCTTACTAATTGAGTTAATGATGAGTGAGTTTCCAAAGTTTAGGCAAGCTGACTACCCGACATTGTATTTAGAGCAAACTGACAAAGATTTGGTGAAAACCTTAGATCCAAATTTGCGTTACGCTTATTTCAAAACCATAGCTAAGGGTGGCAAGTCATTAATTCGATCTTGTAAGGATATGCATTTGGGTCGTGTGGTTTGCTATAAATCATTATTGCCCGCCTTTGCAGACGATCCTATTGAACAAAAAAGACTTCTACGCGAAGCCCGTGTATCGGCTATGTTGCAGCATCCGAACACGATGCCAACCTATGAGCTGGGTCGCGATCGTCAAGGACATTGTTACTTCACGATGAAACTAGTCCATGGTTATACTTTTCGTGAAATTATTAACTATCGTGAACGTTACGACATCACCCAATTACTTGATATTGTGATTCAGGTAGCTCATGCCTTAGAGTACGCGCATACCCATGGAGTGGTGCATCGAGATATTAAACCCGAGAATATTTTAATAGGGCCATTTGGCGAAGTTCTTCTGTTGGATTGGGGGTTAGCCAAAGTTAGAAGTGAAGAGGGACATGAGTCAGAGATTGATGACATTGACCCTCAATCTGCAGCAAAGGCACAAAGCATGACTGGCTTTCAGAAGCTACAAGGGACCATCTCTTACATGTCACCAGAGCAAATAAAAAAAGCACCAGATATTGATGGTAGAACTGATATCTACAGTCTCGGCGTTCTGTTGTACGAAGCCATCACCGGTAACACGCCGGCCTCGGGTGACACCATGGACAAGCTAATAGCCAGCACGCTAAATGACGAACCACAGCTGCCATCTGAACTAGCCTCTATGCCTATCTCCAACGTTCTAGAGAAAACGGTCATGCAATGCTTGCAAAAAGACCGAGACAACCGTGTGCTAACCAGCGGTGAGTTGATTCGCCTGTTGAAACAATAATGGTGGGTGTTTTATCCCTGTTAGGGTTTGACCTGCGCCAAGATAAAAGACACATTGTCTTGGCCGCCACAATCCAAAACTCGATCGAGCAATAGGTTGGCGTAGGACTCTAGGTTATCGCCGAACTTGGCGGCATACTCCAGCATTAGCTCGCTTTTAACGTGGTCAGATAAGCCGTCAGTGCAGGCAAGCACAATATCGTCATTTTCCAGCTCAACACTGCCTGTGTCAGGTTTAAGTAACAATATGCTGCCAACTTTTTGAGTCAAAATGCTGGGAGCACGTCTGTATAAATCAGGCGCCAAAGCCGCATCAATTTTATCTCGATCAAGCGTATGGTCTTTGGTCAACATGGTGATTTTATTAGCTGATGGTCGAATGAGATAAATTCTAGAATCACCCACCCATGAAAAGTGCAGCTGTTTACCAGTAATCCAAAAACAACTGAGCGTTGACCCCATGTTACGGTATTTTTTTTCGTTGCGCTGGATAGCAATAATGGCTTCATTAGCATACTTTATAGCGTTGCCAAGTTCCTGTACCGGCTTTTGATCCAGCGTGTCGATATTAGCGTTAGATAAATATTCTACGCTGGCGTCAACAGCAATTTGGCTAGCAACCTCACCAAAGTCATCGCCACCTATGCCATCGGCGATTGCGGCGATTAGTCGATCTTGGTGAATCTGCAGAAAATCTTCATTGTTACGCCTAACTTTACCGACATGGCTGCGTGAACAAAATATGATATTGGCTTTTTCGGGCATATGCATTAGTTTACCTGATGTTAACTAACGAGCGAAGATTTACCTGCCTAAGCACCAGACAGGCACAATTTAGTGACTAAGATAGGTTAAAGTAGACCGATGGATAGAGTCATAAACTCAAAATTCTTAAGGCCACTGACTGTTAATTATTCACGAGGTCTTTGGGGTATGTGCAGAGCATCGACTTTGCCGCTTATTGGGCTGTTGCTCTGGACTTCAGTGCAGACTCAGGCGTTGTCATCAGTTGAGGAACAACAATGGACACCAGCACAGGCGGCTGAATGGTCAGCCCAATTTCCCTGGATCGTTGGCTTTAATTATGCGCCCCGCTCTGCCATTAATCAGCTTGAAATGTGGCAAGAAGACACCTTCGATCCGGTGGTCATCGATCAAGAGCTTGGTTGGGCGGCAGACATCGGGTTCACTATGGCGCGTGTCTTCTTGCACCACTTACTCTGGCAGGAGGACGCCGAAACCTTTACTAAACGTATCGATAAGTTCCTGGCCATTGCTGACGCAAATAACATAGACGTAATGTTTGTGCTTTTTGATGATGTGTGGAACCCACTGCCACAATTAGGTCCGCAGCCTCTGCCAAGGCCAGGCGTGCACAACTCAGGATGGGTTCAGTCACCTGGCGCAGCCATCTTGAGGGATCTTAATCGGCACGACGAGCTAGAGTTTTATGTGAGAGGCATTTTATCCCGATACGGGCAAGATAATCGTATTGCCATCTGGGACCTTTACAATGAACCTGGAAACCTCAATGCTATTGCTTATGGCAGTGTAGAAGTGAATGAAAAGCCCAAGTATTCTCTAAATTTGCTAGCAAAGGCGTTTGCTTGGGCGAGAGACGAGAACCCGACCCAGCCTCTGACGTCGGGCGTCTGGCGATTGAAAAACGGACGCTGGAGGGGAGCCGATAAAGGTGATGATGGCGCCGCTCTGTTTGACTTTATGCTGCAAAACTCTGACATCATTAGCTTTCATTCCTACGAAAATGCCGCGAACACTGACAAAGCCATCCAAGCGCTAGAGGTGTTTGAGAGACCTATGATATGCACCGAGTATCTCGCTCGAGGTCGTGATAGTACGTTTGAGAGTCTTATGCCGCTGTTTGCCTCAAAAAATATTGGTGCAATGCACTGGGGCTTTGTGTCGGGAAAAACACAAACTATTTATCCTTGGCGATCGTGGGTGTCTGTTATCCGTTTTTGGGATGGACTTTTCTCAGACGAACCAGACCCTTGGCACCATGATCTTCTTGAGGCAGACGGTAGTCCCTATCGATTATCCGAGGTAGAATTTATACGCACACAGATAACCAGCGCCGGCGATCCTATTGATGTCAACTAAAGAGTATCAGTCGCGTTTTTCCAATTAACATCTTTAACCTTGGAACCAATAGCAACACTAGTGAAGCTGTTGACAGTCAACTGGGTTCTTGCAAAACTAGTGTTAATAGTACCGCCAATAAGCGTTGGCACGATTAGCGCGTACTAACATCACTACGGAGTAGCTATCTTGGATATTTATACCCTTACGATAGCGATCAGCGTGGTTATCTTTATCGGCGTTGGCATATATGCTGGGCGCAGCGTTAGAAAGCTAGATGATTACTTTGTCGCCGGACGGCGGGCACCCACATTACTGATTGTTGGCACACTGGTCGCTAGTGTTTTCAGTACCTCGATTTTTCTCGGCGAAGCTGGATTTACCTATGACGGTCAATTAGGTCCCTACATATTAATGCCGGGGATCGCTGTGATTGGTTACGTTTATGGCGCGCTATTTTTTGGCACTTTTTTGCGGCGCAGTCGCGCAACAACCGTGGCCGACTTCTTTGGTCAGCGTTTTAACAGTCACCGGGTTCAACAGGCGGCAGGCATGACGATCATTGTTGGTCTGGGCGGTTACTTGCTTGTGGTCACCCAGGGTGCGGCGATCTTATTGTCTGAACTAACCGGCCTGGGTTATTTCGAAGGCATAGTGCTAGCTTGGCTCAGTTATACCCTATTCACCATGTACGCCGGTTCTAAGGGCGTGATCATTACCGACACCTTAATGTTTCTGTTGTTTTGCTTCGCCACTGTGTTTTTTGTCTTTTATGTTGTCGATGGAATGGGAGGCGTTGCGCAAGCCGTTGAAGACTTAACACTGGTCAAGAGCAAACCTGATATTACTGCCTGGCACGGCACCGTTGGCGCCGGCACTGAGTGGCCAACCCCAAGGGATTATCTCATTTGGACTTTAATCGTAGATATGTCCTGGGGCTTCGTTTATGCCGTGGGTCCTTGGCAATCGAGCCGGCACTTGATGGCGCGAGACGAGCATGTCGTTATCCGCGCAGCGGTCTATGCATGTATCGCTGTGGCACTAATGCAGATACTTATTTACGGTGTCGGCGGATTTATCAACCTAGCTAACCCGAATATTTCGCCATCTGAAACCGTTATGATTTGGGCCGCCAAGAACCTGGTACCAACTTTTCTAGGGGCACTTTTGCTGGCTGGCATTATGGCTGCCGCACTGTCTTCTGCATCAACTTTTTTGTCTCTGATCGGCTTTAGTGTCAGCAATGACATTGTGGTGCGTAAGCAAGCATTGACACTGAGAGCCTCTCGTATTGCCATGTTTACCACCGGCGCGGCTGTGCTGGTGCTGTGTTTTATTTTTCCGCCTAATGTGTTTTGGCTCATGATGTTCATCGGTACCGTTTTCGCATCGTCCTGGGGCCCGGTTGGCTTCATGAGTATCTGGAGTAAATCCATTACAGCTGATGCTGCTTTTTGGGGAATTTTGAGCGGATTTTTTGGCAACGTGATACCCGCGTCACTCGAATACATGGGGCTAATAAGCCTGCCCAGCTATTTTAATCCGGCCCTGATTGGCGCAAGCATTAGCCTCTTAACGATTATCTTTATATCTAGAAGAGGCAATGTCACCACGCAAGAGGCAGAGTACCGCGAGTACCTCCACCGCACACCAGATGTCGATTATGATCTACAAAAAACCAAAACAACCCTGTGGGCACCGGCATTTTTAGTTATCTATGGCTGTGTGATGCCACTGTTGTTGATTAAGTATTATGTCATCCCCTATCAAACAGCCCTTGGTCAACTCCTGCCCGACGGCACCGTGGATTTATCGACTGGGGAATCTGTCTTGGCCATGCTAACCGCACCGGTCTACATTATTCTTGCCCTTATCGTCACCAAGGTGGTCTGGACTAGATATAGCCCACGCCCGCAAACAATCACCTAAACCCACTGACTTCTCAACCTCAGGGTGAAGGGGGCGTCACCATGCCAACGCAGAACAGACTTATTTTTCCGTAAAACTTACCTTTAATAATCATGATATATTCTCCTTTTCCCTAGGGTGTATTCGCTAAAATTCCCTGCTTATTCTATTAGAGCTTAGTGTTTAGTTTGGTTTAGTTGAGTTAATTAACCGTCTAAATTACATAAGCCATACAATAAAGTATGCGGCCAGAATAAAAGCTATTTAAACAAGTTTAAATCATCTAATTCGATGAAAAGAATATAGAACACTTGGTAATACCACCAATGAGTTTTACCAGTTGCATCTATATCCTATCCACTTAATGGGGTTTTCTAACCGCTGTGCTCATTGAGAAAGGCAATAGCCAGTGGATTGTAAAGTTCGGGGCGCTCGTGCTGCGGCCAGTGTCCACATTCTTCAAAAAGCTCTAGGCGCGAACCGGCAATATCTTTGTGCATTTTGTGTGCTTCGGGAACATCACCAAAGGGGTTTTCTCTTCCCCAAATAACCAAAGTAGGCGCGGTTATTTTCGCCAGATCTTCTGGTCTTAAAAGGTTGCGCTGGCGTATTGGCATTTCTTGCATACAGAGTAGGTTATGAATGTTTTTCACAAAATTGGGCTGGTGATAAATAGCGTGTCGAACCTGCACTAACTCTTCGCTAACATTCTTTTCCCCATCGAACATCAGCAGATGTAAGCGCTTGCGCGTTAGTCCAATATCGTCTGATTTGACCGCTTTTGTGGTGCTTTCCTTGATGCGCTGCATAATTTCCGGATTGGCCTTGGTGCCGCCGGCTGCAATTAGCTGTAGGGATTTCACGCGCCTGGGATGATGAATTGCCAGCCAACCCGCGATCCAACCACCTAGGGATTCACCGGCGAAATGTGCCTTTTTAATACCCTGAGCATCCATATAGTCGAGCACATGCTTGCCGTACTTGGGGATCTCATAATTGGAATCTGGTTTATCTGTGTAGCCATGGCCAAGGGCATCAATAGCGTGGCATTTAAATCCCGCTTTGACGTGCGGCACAATATTGCGACAAAACGCCTCCAGATGACCACTGGTGCCGTGCATAAAGATGACGTCTTCGCCCTCACCGGCAATCAACGCTCGGGTTTTTACGCCACCGGCATTGATCCAGTCGAGACGAAAGTCAATATCTGTTAAATCGGTCCAAATAGACATATCTTATACTCCTTCATTAATTGATTTATTCAGGCGGGGAAATTACCGCTACAGCCATGCCTGTTAACCATTCTGGCATGGCGGAGTAGCAGAGTTTTTCTCCGGATTGGTGTCCGAGTGCAGCCGACATCATCAGCCATGCTCGGACTTCATTGGCGCCGTTACCCGCCAGAGAAACGAGTTGGTCGTTACTAATTTGATTGGCAAATTGCCCCAGTGTTCCAGCTTCTATTTGTTCGAGAACGCGCAAATCGAATGCCTCGTTAAGTTGCGGCGGCGCGTTGACAATAATCTGCCTGCGGCGCACTTCGTATTCGCTCCAGTTGTCGCGACCTTCTTTCCATGAATCGACTAAAAATTCGTCGTTGGCAGATTCGGGCTTGCGCCAATCTGGAAAGGGCAGCTGATGAGATAGTCCGCCTGTGGCAATAACCGCCACGCGCATCCCATCTGGAAGAGTTTCGATGGCCTGAGCCAAGGATTCGCCAAATTGCAGGCATCTTTTCAGGCTTGGCAATGGCGGCGCAAAGCAATTGACCACCACAGGTATCACTGGCAGTTTATCTTCGCCGACTATCCACTGTATGGCATGACTAATACCGTGATCCACCGATAGCTTGGTGGAGAAGGCTATATCGAAATCATCGGCTATCATCTGATTGCAAATAGCCAGTGCCGCTTTTTTATCGACTTTTTGTGATCCGAACGGCGTGCCGTGTTCCCCAGCACAGTGCAATTCACCAACGCCAATGGAAAATGCGGGCATCATATCCAGCCAATAACCGCGAAAGTGATTGGAACCAATAATGACAACTGCATCGGGTTTCGCCGCATCTAGAATCGCGGCACTTTCGATCAATGCATCTCTGAACTGGTGAGCGCGCTGTAGGTGATCGACCTTGTCCCACTGGGTGTTCATCAATGTGGTATGAGAGGCACCAATACCCAAAACAATCTTAGCCATCTAAAACCTCCTGCTGCGAAATACCACAAACACTCAGAGCAATATGGATAAGCAGCTGGGTAAATTGATAGAGGTCATCCAGAGATACGGCATTCATACCGAGTTGAAAATCCATATTCGCTAGATTGGCCTTGGGCAGACCTACTCTGGCAGTGGGCAGGCCATGGGCGCGCAATATATTGGCATCAGTGGCTCCGGAGGTAGACGTTATCGGCTGGTGTTGTTTATTGGTCACCGCCTCCCAAGATTGAATACTGGTTTGAATAATGGCTTGCTGGGCGTCTGTTGTGGTGCCAGGAATGGCAATCAAACGTTTGTAGTGAGCCGTTATACCCAATTCTTCACTAATCAATTTTAGTGCCGCGGCAAATTGCTGTTCGGCTTCATCAGGGGTGGTTTTCGGGCTGAGACGCAGGTCGACACGGAAGCGACAGAGTGCCGGAGTAAAAGCCGGCATACGCTGCCAACCGGATTCAATAAAGGCAATAACGCCCTGAGGGGCGACTAACCCAGATCGATGTTTTTCAGGCCATGCTTGGAGCCAGATATCCAGTTTTTGCATTAACGCGGCGGCGTCCAGAATTGGATTTTTATAGGGCATCAGGTGGCGTGAGCCCACATAGTTGTGAGCACCCTCAACGCTGACCTCAAACCAGATTAGACCCACTTCTTGCCACGACACAGCCCACCCAGATTTGGCAATTAGGGCAGAGTCCGGCTGAAAACCCTGTTTTGAACCAAGTTCCAGCATACGTTGACAGCCGATACCGTGACCGGCACTCAAACCAGTCGCCCTTGCATTGGTTGGCATACCGCCGGCACCAAAACCCAGTAGTAAATCTGAATTCAGAGCGATACCCGCTGCGCGCAGGGTTCTCGCCGCTTCAATAATGCAGGCGGCGTGTCCCTTTGGGTTGGACGCTCCTAGACCAAATAGGTGCTTGCCGTCAAAACGGCTTTTGGCCCGCGCTGCTGCGGGTAGTTCCGCTGCCAGCCAGGGCAAGTCTTCTTCAGCACTTGAGGAGGTCACGGTATCGATGGGCGCGTACAGCAGTAGGTTATTGCCTGAATCCGAGTGCTTACCGGCAATTTTGCCGATTGCATTGGATTGTTTGCCGTCGATCTTTTGCTCTAAGCCGCACAAATCAAAATCGTTGAGCATAGCGGTAATATCACGCGCGAGCTCGGCCTCCTCTCCCGTGGGGGAAGCTACATCGACGAGTTTTTGCAAAATTGAGACCAGACTATCGCGACTAATTAGTGCCGATGCCCGATCAAAATGGCAATTAAAATCAAGATTCTGAGTCAATGGTTTCAGTCTCAACTGCAGTATCGTCACTACAGGAACCAATCCAGGTTCCGGTCGAACAAATTAAAAAATCTCGAAATAGGTCACCTAAATAACTAAATGGATTCATGGATTATGTCCTCGGGTTCGGGTTGATCGAGAAAGGATCGCACAATATGGAAGTAGTGCTCTGGACGCTCTTCCTGCAAATGATGGGAGCTGGCATCGAGCACGTGCAATTGACCACGCTGTACCATGCGCGTGAGCATTAGCGGGTAATCGGGGGTAAGGAAGTCGTCTTGCAAGCCCCAGCAGAATAGCGTTGGGCACTGTACCTTGCCGAGCTCCTCAGTTAAGTCTTGCCAGTCGCCGCGCGGGCTATCGGAGCTGGCTGCCAGGCGCATTTCTTCGGCATCCAAACTCTGCAGATAGCGCATTGCGACCGTTTCATCTGGCAATAGGTCTGGGTTATACCATTCCAAACGGGCAATAAGTGCGCGCATTTTCTCCTTGCTGGGACCTTGACCACCGTAGTAGAGATCGCGGGCATTGCGACCGCGGCGCCCACCTTCGGGCAGCGGCGCCAAGGGGCCGTAAAAAACTGGCATAGAGCCGGTCACAGTGAGCGAACGAGCTCGCTGTGGGTAGGTGGCCACAAAGCAGAGTGCAATGGTGCCGCCCCAGGAGTTGCAGACAAAATCGGCGCGTTCAATCTCCAGCGCATCCATCAGTTCAGCCATGGAGCGCGCGTGGTGATCCCACATGGGACCTTCAATTCGGGATTTGTCGGATTTGCCGTACTGCAATAAATCGGGCATAAGACAGCGACGATTTTCGGCAAACATAGGCGCTACCAAACCAAAATCCGACCAAGATGTACAGCCGGGGCCACCGCCGTGAAGCAAGAAAACCGGATCTCCCGCTCCCATTTCAATTAGGTAGTAACTGTTACTGCCCGCCTGCACATAGCGACCCTCGGGGGCTGGGTTCGGTATTAGGTTCATCTTGCTTGTCCTCCATTAACTTCAGCAATAGGCTTTAAACCAGTTGCAACTGGTTTCGGTGTCGGGCCAATCATGGTTTTTCGCCTCCGCTCAGAACGCGAACCGGCTGCTCTGGATTATCGTCGTCCAGCTCATCACCGCGAATAGGGTGTGGCTGGGAGAACAGCTTGCGCCATTCCATCAAGGAAACATCTGGGCGATAGAGCCGCTCTGGGGGGGCATTGGTTTCCGCCACCATCCAGTGATCTTGACCGGAGAAGTTGCCGTGGAACATCCAACGGATTCCGCCGAGATACCAGAGATAGAACAACCATTTGGATAAGCCTCCTTTAAACTGGAACATCAGGCCCACATACTTGGTGTGGTTGGCATCAATGGGCACATAAAATTCATAGTGAATGAAGCTTGGATAGACAATACGCAATACGCCGGGCATCGACAGGGAGGCAAAACCGGGAAAATTGCGCGATTCAATATAGGGGTTATTGCGTTTGGCGCCGCCAGTATTGCCCAGAAATTTTCCTTGTTTGTGCTTGGGCATAATTTTCCACCAACGCTTGTTGGTCCATTTGCCGACACCGGGGAATTCGGCCTCCCAGTAGCGTTCATCCTCAACCCTGTACAGCCAACGCCCCTGCTTTTTGATGTGAATTTTGTTCCAGGTTGGCATCACCTTAAAAATACGCCAGATGGAGGTGCGGTGCAAGTATTTTGCGTGCCCCTCATCGAAGCCATTTTCAGCGTAAAAACGCCAATTACCACTGCGATCTTCAATTCGGCCGCCCAGAGCATACTTGGGTGGATTAATCAGCTCTTCGGGCAGTTGATCTTCGAGTGCATGGGGTTTGCCCAGCCCCATATAAATCCAGATTAAACCGTGGCGTTCGCGCGCGGGATAGGTTTGCACAGCAGCATTGCCACATATACGGCTGTCGGGGCCGTCGGTGATTACCGCCGCAACGTCACCGGTTTTTAGATCAAATGTCCAGCCGTGATAGGGGCAGCTGATGGTACCCGGCCACCATTGTTTACCCAAGGATATTTTTACCCCTCGATGGGGGCAGCGATCGTGTAGGGCTCGAATATTGCCGTCTTGATCACGCATAACAAATAGATTTTTGCCACAGAGTCTGACCGCAACCGGTTTTTTCTTGACTTTGCGACCCCAGAGAACCGGGTACCAGTAGTCATGCAGTCCGGCTTCGGCCGCTTCGTAGTCCGGCCAGGCGTCCCAGTTTCGACCCAGGGCCATCTTTCTTCTGGAAAGCTTTTCTTTATCAGCATCACGCGCCGCATTCTCAGTCATTTTTTTCACCATTTTGATAGATTGCAATCTGTCCTTGGGGCTTATTAGCATCCAAAGCCGGAAACCATGGCCTTTAAACTGGAACCCAGCATTTGCCGCTGCTCCTTATCGAGGCTATTCAGCACGGTTTGTTCATGGTTTTTCGCAAATACAAACAGGCGCTCGGCAATATCGGAGCTAGACCGATTGATGCGAATCACTTCATCGGATTCAATAACAAGGTAGTCGCGCTCGGCGAGTCGCTGCAGGCTGTAGCGACAGTCTTCTTCAGGCTGCATTACCAGAGCGGCCAGCTGACTGATGCCGATCGAGTCGACATCCGAGAGCGCCGTCAGTACTCGCCACTCTTCCGGAGAGATTCCAAATTCATTTCTAAGCAGCGGATAGAGCTCGCCCGAGTAACAGCTGTATGCACGATACAGTTGGTAGAGCAGATAATTGGGCAGAAAACCGTCTTCGGGAAGTTGCGCTGTCGCTTCTTTGGTGATCACAGACTGCGGCGGCGATACCGCGTAGCTTCCACGGGCAAATACCAGCGGCATAACCGAGTCGCTGTAGCTGTATTCAATCACTTCGCCAACCACAATAATGTGATCGCCGCCGTCATACAGATTCCAGGTTTTACAGCCAAAATAGGCGGCCGCTCCGGATAAAACCGGGCATTGACCAATGCCCGCTCGGTAATCGATTGCAGAGAATTTATCTTCTCCCTGTCTCGCGCAGGCATTTGAGATTGCAACCTGTTGCTTGCCAAGCACATTGACGACAAAGTTGTCGGCCTGTTCAAATACGGTCGCACTGTAGGCCGTTTTGGCAACACTCCAGAGAATCAATGGCGGGTCTATGGACACAGAGTTGAAACTGCTCGCAGTAACACCGACGGGGTTACCATTGGCATCCAGAGTCGTTATTACCGTGACGCCTGTCGGGAACTGACCCAATGCTCTGCGAAAACCTCTTAGGTCATCAGTTGGGTTTTTCACTATTTCCACATCCATTTGTAGGCTCTCCAATAGTTAGTTTTTATCCAAAACTTGTCTTACAGATATCCGGGCAGAGGGTCGTTTCCAAACATCATGGCGCCGGCATTCTGGTAGGTTATCTCACCCATAAATGCGTGCTGGGTGGGCATATGCGCATCTCGAAAGCAGCGCGATAGGCTATTTTCATGGTAGGCCGCTTCCATACCTGAAAGCTGATAGATGGTTTTTACCGCTGCGGCGCATTCACGCGTCAAATTTGTGGCGGACAGGCGCATCATGCTGATGGTCTGAGGATCTAATTTGTCCCCGCGGATGAGTATTTCCCAAGCATTTTCGATGGAGTCATAGAAAAACAGTCGCGAGGATTGAATGCGGGCTTCTGCCCTGGCAACTTCTATCTGCACATAGGAGCGATCGCCAATTCCGGGTGCACCTGTAGGCGACTTACGCGTTGCCGCGCTGTCCAGCAAAATATTCATTGCCGCACGGGCAACACCCAGTGTTGTAACTGCCAATACCTGAGTCGCGATGCTTATAGTGGGATAGTTGAAGAAGGGGCCTTCCGGGGTGAGCTTGCCACCGCGTATAAAGCAGTGGTCAAAGGCAACCTCAACATCTTTGACGATCAAGTCGAAACTGCCGCTGCCCGCCATGCCGTGCACATCCCAGGATTGCATATCAATCTCAGCATCTTTGCGATCGATAACCGCCATCAATGGTAGTGAACCCTCCTTTTCCGGCTTGATTCCAACACCAACCCTATCCGCACCCATACAACCACTGCCCCACTTCCAACGGCCATTTAGCATATAACCTTTGCCTGTGACTGGTGCAGAGTGAAGAGGAAACATGGCGCCGGCAAACACGTCGTCTGGGGTTTTCCAAATATCTTCCAGAACAGTCATGGGTAGACCGGCCAAATAGGAGTGCGTACAGCCGAAACTGGCAACCCAGCCAGCTGAGCCGTCAGCTTGAGAGATAGCTTCAATAGCTAACAGGAAATCAACGGGCGATTTTTCATCGCCGCCGTAGGCGCGCGGAACAAATGCTCGATAAATACCCATCTGCTTGAATTGCTGAACAATATCTTCTGAAACATAGTGCTGACGGCCAAATTCATCTGCTCTAACGCGGATCTCAGCTAGCAATTTGTCAAAAAAATCGGCTCCGCCCCAGTCCTTTTTATCTAATTCATAGCGTCCCATCTTGAATCCTCATCTACCAAATTTATTGGTGTCCATTTATCGATCAGGGTGTTACCATTTCACTATTCACGTGAAAAGTAAAGTAAATTTATTTTAAGCAATGTTGCATATTCTAAAAATACAGCTATTTACCGGCCGTGCTGTTGCGACAGAACCGCTATCATTTGCAATTTAAATAGTACTTGCGGCTAACAAAAAGGCATAAAAAAATGAGTGACTCAAAGGCACAGATTGATAACTACAAACCCACACATCCGGATTTTGATTTCCGCAAGTACCCCTTCTATTGGATTGCCTTAATTGACAATATTTACGCCCAGCGTATGGAGAAAACTTTAAAACCTCTGGGTTTGACTATCATAGGATGGCGCGTAGGTATGCTACTCCGCGATCACAATTCATTAAGCGTTTCAGAGATATCCAAACATTCTGCTGTGAAACTTTCGACAGTGACGAAAACTGTTTACAGTATGCAAGAAAAAGGGCTGTTGAAGGTGCAACAAAGCAAGCAGGATGCCCGTGTCACTGAGGTGTCAATAACAGCTAATGGTCTGGCATTGCTTGAGAAAGTTTTGTTGGAAACAGCGGATATTTTTGACCGCGCCCTGAATGGCATCGGTGAGCAGGAGATACTCGAGATTAACGCGCTACTTGAACGGCTGTTTAATAATCTTTCAGATACCTATTAGTTGGCACTGAGCACCAAGGTGGTCTGGACTAGATATAGCCCACGCCCGCAAACAATCACCTAAACCCACTGACTTCTCAACCTCAGGGTGAAGGGGGCGTCACCATGCCAACGCAGAACAGACTTATAAACCGTTTTCTTGAAGCTCTTGATACAGAGTCTCGCGCCTTAACGCAATAAACTGTTTTATAGAGATCTCACTGGCATCACATAAAGCCGCACCGGCATCCGCATTAATAGCGGTTGCCACTAAGGCATCTCTTGCAGCAAGTTTAGGGCCTACCGGTTATTAGCATTACAATATAATCTGCCAAGAAGTCGTCTTATACTCATTTATCGCGCTTCTCAATTTCTGTTGAAAAGACGCGCTCTTAACTGGCTTCGCATCCCGATACAAGTACCTTGCCGGACGGCTCAGCTTCGGGAAAAAATGCTTGGTCACCTAAAGCAATCCTGAAGGCAAGCGCTTCGGCAGATTTAAGAAGCGAGCGAGTCCTAGGAGAGCTCCTATCCTGCTCGCCGCCCACGATCATCAAGCCTTCAATGACAGCGGCCAGCAGGGTTGCCCGGCGGTTTACTTCTTCCTGGCTCTCGTCCGGAACCAGGGCACTGATATGGAAACTCAATTGAGCAATATCGATAGCATAAAGTTGGCCAAACTTTGCGCCGGAAAAATCGTCCAATGATCCGATAACAGCCCAGAGTTGGACGAAAAATCGACGAGTTTTACTGGATGTAATCTCGTTGAAATTGAAATTCAGTACTGCTTTGAAACGTTCAGTCGGAGAAGTCCCAACTGTAAGGAGATGATGATCGTAGGCTTGTTGATAGATCTTCTCGATCTCAACGAATAAGGCTTCGATAAGATCTCCGCGGGTTTTGTAGTAGTACTGGACGTTGGCCAGACTAATTTCAGCCCGTTCCGCTACATTTCGCATCGTAAATCTGGAAACATCCTCCTGTTCTAGTACTTCCTTGGCGGCGACTATGATCTTGGCGGCTGTTACTTTACCAGCCCGCCGGGTGGCCGTACCTTGGCGTACACCTTTAGTTTTTTCAGTAATTGTTCTGCTGGTGGTATTTTTCATTCTGACTCTTGGGTTTCCATGTGATTAAAAGAAATATATGACAATTTCTTAGATTTGTCACTTGACTTAATTAGGATTAAGTGACTAAATGTAGGTCATCCGACCTAATTAGGTCGAATGACTCAATTCGAAAGAGATAAAAGGAGAACAAAGTGAATCATCAAATCAAACTTGTTGTTGTTGCTGGGTTAGTCATGTTGTTGAACGTTGCTAACGCCGCTGTACTTGACGAGGTTATCGTCACCGCGACCAAGCGTGGGCAGAGTGCGCAGGACGTCGGTATATCTGTGACTGCGCTCAGTGGGGAACAGACCGAAGCTCTTGGTTTGCACACCACTCAGGAAATCATTCAACAGATTCCTGGCTTGCAGGTTCAGTCGTTCACACCGGGGTTTACTACCTTTAACTTACGCGGTATTTCTCAAAACAATTTCCAGGACAATCTGGAAGCGCCTGTGGCGGTGTATGTGGATGATATCTACTTTGGTAGTATGAACGCCGTCAACATGCAGATGTTCGACATGGCCGCTACCGAAGTATTGCGCGGCCCCCAGGGTACACTTTTTGGCCGCAACGCTACTGGCGGCTTGATTCATTTTCGTACCCGTAAGGCAGACGAAGATGAGTTCAATGGTTATGCCAAAGCCTCCTTTGGCGAACGAAACAATAACGTGGTGGAAGGTGCCGTAGGCGGAGCGCTTAGTGACAGTGTCCGTGGCAGAATCGCTGGCCGTTGGGAACAAGCTGATGGTTATGTAGAAGCAGGGAGTGTTGCTGCAGGTGTGCTCGGCCCCACAGGATTTACCGCCACCGGTAGCGATGCAATCGGCGCTGATGGTTTTGTTTTACGCGGCAATTTGCAAATCGATATTTCGGATAGAACCTCCTTGGATCTTTCTGCAACGCGTACCGAGGATGATGATGTCGCCTCAGGACATTATGTAGTTAGATTTACGGGTGCAGACCCGGACACACTTTTTGGCCTGGAAAATGGACCTGTGATTACCGGAGATGTGCATAGACACGCCTCGGATGTCACTGATACAGGTTTAGATCGCGATAGCACTGTCCTGAGTTTTCATCTTCGTCACGAGTTTGACAGCGGCATGCAGTTGGATTACATCGGAGCCTTTCAGGATGTGTACAAGTTTAATAAGGAAGACGCTGGGGGTGGATTAGTGTTTTTCCCTTATTCCACCGAAGCGGATTACGAACAGCAATCCCATGAGTTTCGTTTGTCAGGGGAAACCGAGAGCTTGCGCTGGCAGTCTGGCCTCTATCTGCTTGATATCGATTATGTTGGTCAGGCACGCACTGGTGGACCGGCTATTATCGGTGATCCTACCGGTGTCGTCATTCAGGATACTGACCTGAGTTCCGAAAACTGGTCAATTTTTAGTGAAGTAGAGTATGATTTATCTGATAGTTTAACCGTAATAGCAGGTGCTCGTTGGTCTCAGGATGATAAGGAAATCAAATTTATTAACACTGCCAGCAATTTCAGCGCGGCTGCAGGACTACCTGATGGTACCGTCTTGTTTGATCTGCAAAGTGCCATTGGCGCAAGTGCAAACCCCGCGCACGCCAAAGTCGATGAGATTGATTACGGTGATGTGGCTACGCGCCTGCAGTTGAACTACCAAGTAGAAGATACCTTGATTTATGCCTCGATTAACCGCGGCATCAAGGGCGGTAACTGGTCACCCTCCTCTGCGGTTACATTGGATGACCTTCGGCATGATGAAGAAGATCTAATGGCCTACGAATTGGGTTACAAAACCACCGTACTGAATGGGACTGGTCGATTGAACGCCTCCATTTTCTATTATGATTATTCCGACTACCAAGCGTTCTCGCTGTATGGGGGTACGCCTCAAGTAACCAATGAGGATGCCAGTGCTTCGGGTGGCGAAGTAGAATTTGCCTATATGCCCAATGACCACTGGGACTTTAATTTCGGTTTGGCCTATATGGACTCGGAAGTTGACTTCATTCCAGGTGTGGTCCCTGGCAGTGGTAACACAGATGTGGAACTCCCGCAGGCTCCAAGTTTGAGTGCAAATCTGCTGGTAAGGTACAACACGGATGTGGCTGGCGGTAATTTGGCTTTGCAGCTAGATGGGAATTGGAACGATGATCACTATATGGAAGGTTCTAATTCAATCGCATCAGTGCAGGAAGCATATACCGTGCTTAACTTCAGGACTTCTTATACGATGGATAACTGGGAAGTATCAGCGTGGGTCAGGAATTTGACCGATGAGGAATATCTTCTGTACAACCTGGATCTGGGTTTTATCGGGTTTGTAGAACAGGTTTATTCAGCGCCTCGACAAGCAGGTCTTACCCTGAGTATGGATTTCTAATGGACTTGGGTTAAGACATGGTCGCAAGTCAGGTTCCGAACCTTGAGCTGGAAAAATTGATCAAAGTTGCTCGTCAGGAACCTGGCAGGGCATTGGAGCAAGAATTCTACTCAGCACGTGAATTTCACACTGCTGATATGCAAGCTGTGTATAGAAAGCAGTGGTTATTGGCAGGACACGTATCCAGTATTCCTGAGAGAGGACAGTATTTCCTTTTTGAAATAGACAAAGAGTCGATCATCATCGTCAGGGAAAACGAAGCCAGCGTAAATGCATTTTACAATGTTTGCCGTCATCGTGGTTCCCGGATCTGTCTTGAAAGGGAAGGTCGGCGCAAACTATTGACCTGCCCGTATCACGCCTGGACTTACAGCCTGGACGGAACGCTAAAAGTCGCGAGGTTAATGCCGGAAGACTTCAAGAAGGAGGAATACGGTCTCCGTGCGTGCCATATAAGACTGTTCGAGGGGCTAATATTCATCAACTTGTCTAATGGTACCCCCCCTGATTTTGATGAAGCCTATCGAAGCATGTTGCCACTTGCCCAGCAGCAGGGATTGGCGACCGCCAAAATTGCCGTCAAGCAGAGTTATCCCACCAGGGCTAACTGGAAACTGGTCGCGGAGAATTTCATGGAGTGTTATCACTGCCAGTCTGCTCACCCGGAATACTGCGCGGTACATCCACAGGATCAGCTTTTGGCCGTTGGTGCTGGACCAGGTTCGGGCTCGGGCGAAGACGCCGCTGCATACCAGCCCATTCTTGATTTGTGGGAAGCGGAGTCTGCAGCCATGGGATACCTGAATGACATGATAGATGCAGGAGTATTGAGTCTGGGCATGCAGCAAGCGGCTCGCTATCCCATCAATTCAGATAAAGGTTTCTTATCCGAAACGATAGACGGCAGACCTGCTTGCAAAAAGTTGATGGGTGATTTCAAGCAGGCAGATGGTGGAGAAACTGCCCTGGCGTTCAACCCATTCAGTTACGTTCTGGCCAGTAATGATTTTGCAGTCATGTTTCGTTGGACTCCTCAAGATGAAATGAATACCGATGTAGAAGTCACCTGGCTGGTACATGAAGATGCCGAGGAGAATGTCGACTATGACCCGCGTAATGTCGCTTACGTATGGGACACGACACTCAAGCAGGATAAGAAAATTACCGAAGATAATCAATCGGGAGTGTGCTCAGAAAGTTATCAACCAGGTCCCTATTCGACACAGGAAGCACGTAACGTTGTCTTTAAGCAGTGGTATTTGGATCAATTAGAATCGTCGCTTTAGTAAATTCATCGCGCTTGGAAGATGCTAAGTGCAGTAAATCGAAGTCGGTACTAAATGAATGGCATCAATACCAGCCTTTTCCATCCCAACAGGTAGTGACATAAATGATTAAACCTCATCGCTTAGTTCCTCTCTATTTGGGTGGAATAATGATGCTGGGGCTTATGGGCACCTATACCATTCCCTTTGTAATTGGGGCGTTCATTGATGGCTTGGGCATGAACGCCCAGTCTGCGGGTGCCTTGGGTACCGTGGAGATTTTCAGTATCGCAGTGTCTGCGCTAACACTATCACGGGTACTGACACCCTCGAATTTGAGAAGGATAAGCGCTGTGGCGATTGTCCTTTGTATTGTAGCTCAAGCCCTCTCATCGGTGACCACCAGTTATCACGGGCTGGTGATACTCCGCTTATTGGCTGGCGTCGCGAGTGGAGCCTTATTGGCTGTTGTGAATATGGTGATCGCAACGTCAAGATCACCGGCATCACTATACGGCTGGGTGTTCGCCATAGCTTCATTAGGATTCGCAATAATGCTCACGTTTCTACCCTACAGTCTTGCGTTTAACGGACAACAAGGACTATTTATAGCTATTACGTTCATCTGTCTGCTTATTTCCCCGCTGACTTGGATGCTACCAAAACCATCTTTTGCAGATACAGGTCAGGCAGAAAGGCAGAGTAGTCAAGACAGTTCGGCTTTCCTTATTGGCCTATTTTTCCTCGCCTTGACGATTGTTTATCTGATGATGGGCGGAGTCTGGTCTTTTAGTGAACGAGTGGCCAATAATTTGCTTATTGAACAAGATGCGATTGGTTTGTTGCTGGGACTGTCGACATTGACAGGTGTCATCGGTGCCATTTCAGCGGGTTTCCTGGCTAAGGCCGAAAGATTAACGACTCCAGTAGCCCTGGGATTTGTGGTAAGCGGAATCTCTGCGGTTGTAATAGCGCAGTCGGGTGATCTCGCCGTTTATTCCATCGGTATTCTTCTCTATGGCTACTGCTATATGTTTACCGTCACTTTTGTGTTGGGTATTGCCGCGGCCCTGGATTCAGCTGGCAGAGTAGCTATAGCCACCAATGCTTACTTAATGATTCCTTATTCACTTGGCCCGGTAGTATTTGGTATCGCCGGCCTGGGTAACATATCAATACTTGGCTGGATATCCCTGGCAGGTTGCGTTCTGGCGGTATTAATTATTTTTCCTGTTAGCAGAAGAGCTGAACGTCACAGCCCATGATGGGTAATTGATCACATAATTCATCACTAAAGATCCAGTAAGTAACGGGCGAGTAACTGGGTTACCTGATTAGGAGGATACTGGTAACGAAGTACTATCCTGTAAAAAGGTAATGCGCACTATTAAGACGCATAGCAAGTTCAGAATGGAGTCCACCCAATACGCATTGCTTCCTACCCTGCTCATTGCCCGACCACTCCCCTTATATAAAGTTGGCCTTTACCGTGAACGGTGAGTGGCTTGCCTTATTTCGTAATTGCAAAACGTGGGTTCGCTGGTGTGGAAGGTAATTCGTGGGCAAAAAATAAAGAAGATGAAATAGATGCACTGATTGAATTAACTTCTTATCGAAATGGTTACTGGGTTCTAAGTATCGGGGTATGGTTTCTATTGATACAACTTTTGTATGTTGGAAGTGGTGGTTGGTATGATATTTTAGAAAATTCGTCCCCTTCCTTTATATCCCATTTGTTACTACTATTTTTTGTTCTGGCAGAAGTGACTAATTTTATTACCCAACTCTACCATTACCGTAAAGGTATTTAAGTTGTCTAAGAGTTTAAGTAACAATATTAGAAGACTGAGATTTGAGGCAGACGAAATGTCGGTAGCGTAACTGCCTACCACCGAAACTCTGGTTAGACCCAATTTCCTCTACGCTAGCGTCTGGCACCATTTAAAACTCCACCACTGATCGAATGCTTTTCCCTTCATGCATCAAGTCAAAAGCTTTGTTTATGTCTTCTAACGGCATTTTGTGAGTAATTAAATCATCAATATTAATTTTTCCATCCATGTACCAATCGACAATTCTTGGCACGTCTGTGCGACCTCGCGCTCCACCAAAGGCAGTCCCGCGCCAAGACCGACCTGTGACCAGCTGAAAAGGTCGTGTCGAAATCTCTTTGC